>Ga0256868_10000517_pt1 | contig 22503 bp, 28 predicted proteins | sample RVTome_13_FD_187341 | JGI IMG/M metagenome (GOLD analysis project Ga0256868, IMG submission 187341) | Soil microbial communities from uranium-contaminated site in the Upper Colorado River Basin, Wyoming, United States - RVT92D227 HiSeq ...
TCCAGCAGAAACTGGAAATGCCAAACCAACGAGATCTGGTTAAAAACCATCGGACACAACATCAGGCAGTTAATTCATAGAACAGTACGACTTGCAATCGCAAGAGGTGAATTATGAACCAAAGCTGGAAAAACCAATTAAAAAATGCGATTATAACTATAATTTTGAATTAATGAAAAGCTTTTTGTACCCGGCACTATTGCCGAATTAATGCTTGATTTAGGGGTTATACGCAAAGCAACACAAATAGATTTACCAAAAATTATAAAGTTGGAAGAATCATGCTTTGAAAATGAAATAGCGTATAGTCCAAAACAGTTAAAATATCTTATAACACGTGCAAATAGTAATAGCCTTGTTGAAACATATGAAAATGAAATAAGAGGATTTTTAGTAGTATTATATAAAAAAGGTACAAGTGTAGCAGGAATTGAAACAATAAGTGTTGATTATCAATACAGAGGTAAAGGAATTGCAAAAAAACTTTTATTTTCATCAGAAGAAGATATGTTTACTAAAGGTATTAAAAAAATACGTTTGGAAGTATCAATGGGTAACACCTCTGCTATAAACCTTTATCAAAAAACTGGTTATAGAATAAAATCTATCTTAAAAGATTATTATTATTTTGAGCATTTTGGGACACATGATGCATATAGAATGGTAAAAGAACTAACAACTTAGTTTTTCTATTTCATTTATTTTTACCCATTTTTCATTTTTAAGTATACAATAACCAGTTGTATATTCTTCAATTATTTTCATAATTTTATCTTTTAGATGAGCAGGTATTAAATCTATATCACAAGTATCTTTATTTATATGTATTTTTTCAACATGATCAACTGGTTTTATTCTATGAATATTTCCTTTTTTATTTATAAGATAAAAAGATTGGTTTTTTTCATCCTGATCAAGTCTTAAGTTAGACGGTTTAATTCGTTCTGAAAACGAAGTTATATGTTCTTTTTTAAAATTCATTATTGTTGGATCAGTTTTATTCGCTAAAAGAAACAATAAAATTCCGAGGCATTTAGAACAACTACCACAAGGGACAATCTTACCTTTTTCAAAATGACAAGAATGACAAGAACGTTGAAGAGTTGCTAGTTTTGGATATCTTTTAACAAGGATCTTTTCATCGATTAATCCTGATATATTTCTCAGTGCAGACCATTGATATAAACCATGAATTCTTTTGTTGTACCAGTTATTCATAACAAAATCATAGTCTTGATGTTGGTCATATACACCAAAATAATGCTTAATACCTTTATACCTTGGTTCTATTCTAAGATCATCAAATTCACTACCAATCAATAAATTACCAATGTTTTTATCAACAAAAATAGGTAGCAAGCTAAAAACATAAAAAGGAAAAATGCACAATCTTATAGGATAAGTATCAGCCCTTACATTTCTATGATCCTTTCTTATAAAACGAAGATTATCAAGCATGAAAACATAGAAACGATCAACATTAGTCCAGACTCGACTAGTATTAGGCTCATTTTTTTTATGATATTCATATGCTGTTAGAGCAGTATGCCAATGTCCACCACTTTCGTTAATATATAATGGATGAACATCGCAACCAATTTCTTTTAACATACCGTAAGTTAAAAGGCTATCTTTTCCACCACTAGATAAAACACCGCAGCTTTTATTATCCATATTTTCTGCTATAAATTTATCAGATGTAATATCTTTTAACTCAAAGACAGATTTTGGTTCAGCATCAGATGCTTTAACTTTTTTTTCATCAGGTATAAACTCAGGTAAAATATAGTTAGTTCTTCTGCAGAGAATTTTATTTACAAAGATATCTCGACTAAAAACTTTATTTAACTCGTTTAACAACGCAACGTCTGCTTTACTTATTGAAAAATCTAGTTTGAATTTTTTTGTAAAAAGACCATAGTTTAAAAGAGGCATACAAAAAGCAAGACGAATCATGGGTAGATAGTCAGTTTTTAACTCTTTTTCATATTTTAAATTTAATACAAACTTAGATTTAGTATTTTCAATCTTATTTAAAATAATTTTTGCGCTCACATTATTCTTTTTTATTTCTGGCTCTAAAAGTTTAATAGATGAAAAACAAATCATATCAGAAGCGCTTTTTTCCATTTAATTCCTCCAAAACATCAACAATCTCATCAACACCTTCAGATAATGATTCGACAACAGGGACATTAAAACGTTTTTTCAACTTTTCTTTGGCATTTTCAATACCTTTTTTATCAAGATTTTGATTATTAATACCTATACCAATCAAAGGTTTCTCAGTTAAAAGCTCAGCAATTTTTACTACTCTACCTGGATCAGGCATAGAAAAATCAGAAAAACCATCAAGACAAGGTCTACCCGGTGCATCAACAAGAATGAAACCATCGATACGTCCTGCGGCAAGAATCTCAAAACCACCTGGGAAAAACGGATGAACAAGACTACCCTGACCTTCAATTAACATAAAATCAGGTTTTAAATCATACCATGAATCGATAATAGCCCCTTCAATTCCACCTGAAACAAAATCATTAATCATAGCATCTAAAACTATACCATGGGGCCAGCCTTGCATCCACCCAGTTTGACCGGTATAAATCATATCAGATGAATAACCACGACGTTTTAGCTCTTCATTGATTATAACAGCAATTGTTCTTTTTCCAATTGCAGAATCGGTACCTATTATTGCAATACGAATAGAACCAACATTTTTTATATCGCCTGTATAAAATCTTTTATGATCACGGAAAATTTTACGAACATCAGTAATATTACAGCCATTCTCCTTTGCAAGTTTTACAAAAATAGGATTATCAGAGATAAACTGATGAAGTCCAGAAACAACATCTAAACCATTTTCAAAAGCCCATTTAACTGCCTTATCATAACCTTTAGGCAATACTCTCCCCTCTGATACCGCTCCAACAATAAAAGTATCTACTCCGCTAGAACTTAAAGCTTTATTTAGATTATTATAAAGAGGAATATTACGTTTTTTTCCATCAAGAATTTCACCTGCGTCACCTTCAGGAATAGTAGAATCAACGACACAACATACATCAAAGCGTTTACTGAAACGTACTAAACCATGTGCAGTTTTTCCATCTGCGCAACTAAAAAAATTATCAGCATAAACAAGTGCTTTATTTTTAGTCATTACTTTATATCTTTCCCCCTATGTGATTAAAATGTAATTAAGAATAATGCAATTTTATTTTCTCCCCGTAAGGACAACAACGTAACGATCATTTGGTAAAGTATTAGTTTTATGACGATCTAATAAAGCAATTAAACCTGCGGTTGACGCTGGTAATACACTAAGCCCTTCTTTTTCTCTAAGCATCTTAGAATGAATAATCATACTTTTATCAGTTGCATAGGCTGCCCATCCACCAGTATTACGTATAGCTGAAAGAGCATAATTGCCATCAATCGAACGCCAATTAATCAAAGGTTCATTAACTGGTGTTTCATGTATCTTATCTGGTTCTAAGTCTTGACAAGTTGGAAGATTCTTTAGATATGCTTGAATAATAGGATTTTTACCAAAAGCAGAACCTGCAACAAACTTTGGAATTTTAGATGTCTTACCACGTCTATATAAACTTACAAAACCTTTGTACACTCCTGCAAGAGTAGTACCATTTGAAACAGGCATTGCAATAAATGCTGGTGCATCACGTAATTCATCATAGATCTCATAAGCAATTTCACCATAAGCACGCAGTTGTGTTATTGTATTATTACCACCTGCATTTGCGTCATAGTAATCTTTTTTATCAGCAGCTTCTTGAGAAAAAATTACTGATTGTTCATAGTCACCAGGAACTCGAACAACCCTTGTTCCATTTTCCTCTATTTCTTTTATACGCGCAGTATGATATTTTTCTGGAATATAAATTTCGCAATCAAGACCTGCGAGAGCAGATGCAAGAGAAATCGCAGCACCATAATTACCGCAAGTTGCAACCGTTACGGTATCATAACCACGACGAAGTGCATCCATAACTTGAGCAAAAGCAATACGATCTTTCTGAGTACCAGTTGGAGTGCTACCTTCAAATTTTAAAAAAATCTGGCGCAATCCAAATTCTCGTTCAATATTTCTTGCTCGAGTAAGATTAGTATCACCAATTTCAGAATCAATAATATCTTCAAAAGCTTCAAGTCTTTCTTCTAAAGGACGAAATTTATCTGCTGCAACTTTCTTTTGAGTTTCAAGCTCTGGCGCAATTTGTGGAAACTCTGGACTTGCTCCATCCAAAAGAGATAAAATCTGCTCCCCGTTACCGTTTTTATTTCCATTATTCTGGTTATTATTTTTAGCTTCTTCATCAGCCATGTTTAGCCACTAAAACATCCAAATATATTTACAAAATAATGACATCACTAAATAGTATATAACTATATCGAATTTGGGCTCTGTTGATTTTAGGAGTGTTGTTTTTTGAGTGTTGAAAAAGGTGTGGTTAAATGAATGTAAAATCTTATAATCACAAATGTTATTCGTGATGGGGATGCATTAATGGAGACAAAATCAGTAGTATTAAATAAGATTGATACGGAATATCTTCAATCAGTAGCAATATCAATTTGTAATATACCAAGATATAATTATGTACTTGAAAAAAAAGATAAAATTATAAAAACATTAAATAGCAAACTCACAAAAGAGCAAACAAAAAAGATATACCGTTTTTTTATAATGAATTACACACCAGACGAAACTGCAAAAGTTATCAGAGAACCGAATGGCAAAGAAATACTATTTCATCTTATTGAAAATAATAACCCATTTAACACAGATGATTTATTTATATCAGAGGTTCTTATCCAAGGAAAAAGATGTGATTTAGTACACATTAAAAAGGATTATTCAATGCTAAACGCTGTAGAGATTAAAGCAAATGGGGATAAGTTGGATAATTTAATAAATCAATGTAATCTTTATTCAAAATGGTCGGATACAGTATGGGTATTATTAGGTCAAAAACATATTTCTAAAAAAGATAAAATTCATGAATTACAAAGACTTGGAATAGGAATAATGGCTTTTTCATCTACAAATAATATCACTGTTATTAAAAAACCCAAAAAAAACATATTAAAAAAAGATTTGATAAAATATCTTCCAGTATCCCATATAAAAAACATTTCTAAAAGATATAATCTATCTACAAATAAAAATAAATCTGAATTAGTAAGTCAAATTAATTTAAATCTTAATAAACATGAAATTTTAAAAGAATTTAGAAAAGAAATGTCTTTTTTTATATCAAGATGAATGTATTACTGGAAGAAACTATGAAGGTCTTGCCTTTTAGATCGGGCAATTTCCTCTTTAATTAAACGTGTGTCATCTCTTTGTAATTCTTCCATCTCTAAATCTTTATAACAAAACCAATGTCGTCTTCGATATTCATTCCATAATTTATTAAATTCTGTCTTTAATTCTTTTCCTGAGATTTTTGTTTTTTCTTCTGCATCTTCTTCTATTTTTTTAAATGTAACATATGCTTCGCATATTTTACAAGGGCATGGAATTTTATATTTTTCCTCTTTTTGCATGTCATACAAATTTATTGCATCTCTGTTGCGTGGATAAAATAATTTATCGACTGGATGATACCAATTCCCCTCTTTTGGAACACCAGAAATTGATCTCATCATAAATGGTATTGTTGACACTGGACCTGAATAGGAATCCGCCCCTCTACTAAATAATGCATAAAATGTTTCATCCATATCAAAGAAATGAAGATATTTTTCATCAATAAGTTCACGTAAATATGAAGTAAAATATACTAATACAATTTCACTAATTGGATCAAAATGATAATCAAAAATTTTTATTCCAATACTGTCAACATTAAGTTTTGTAAATTCATTCATTCTTAGTACTGAACCCCAGATTTTTTCTCTTTCAGGAAGAGCATCCTCTACCATAGATAGAAAGTCTTTAGGAAACAAGTCATATTTATCTGAAATATCAAATTTTTTTTCTTTTTCTGTTGGTATGTTTGCCCCACGCAATAATGCGTTTTTTCTTAAATTTAATATCAACATTTTTTTTGTATCTGGGTATAATGTATTTGCAAGATTAACTGCATTTGATGTAACTCTAAAACAATTATCCATATCATTTTTATTCATTTGATAAGAGATCGGTAGCGATGGTATCGTAATATTATCACTCAAAAAATGATCTTGAAGTCTAAATACTTCTTCATAAAAAGCCATGTTAATATCATTTTCATTGACTTTATTAGCATTAATATCGCTTTTAATACCATGAATATTTCTATCTATTGCTTGTTGTTCTCTTTTTGATTTATTTTTTTTCAATTTTTCTAGGTTCTCCGTTTGTTTATAGTAATCTAAAATTATCTTAATTTTAGTAAATATGTGTTTTGATTTTGGAAATAATTCTTTTAATTTATAAAAATCTTTTAATTCTTTATTCGATGAAGAAAATAGCTTATCAATACAAGGATCAATTATCAAAACTTTCTTATCTGTTCTTTGTTTAATCAATAATTTTTGTTTTTTATTAGGTGGAATGCCTGGAAAAACAGATGGTAATCTATATGAGTTTACAACATAACCACCCATATGTTTTAAACCAAATTTCTTGTTTAAATCATTAAAAATTGAATATTCCTCAATAGTTCTTATTCTTGGAAAAATTGTAGGTGATTTGAATTTCTTATTGTTGATTTCCCATTCTTTTATTTTATGTTTAAATTCACTCATGTTTCCTCCTTATCAATAAATTTTAAATTTTCCTTAACAAAGTTTTCAATTTTATTCAAAATTTTTTCAGATTCATCAATTGGAATCATTATGCCACCACGAGTTTCATATCCAAAAGTTCCTTTTTGATTTTCTTGGATATAAATAAATTTTCCATATGGATTTTCAACAAACATCAACTTAAAATTCTTGTTATTGCTTATTTCTACAGTTTCTGAAGCAGATGGGTGTGCTAAACGATTATTTGGAAAATAAAATATCATTTGCCCTCTTTTTACAAGATACGCTTTATTTGAAACTGTAAGAATTTTCAATGCCTTTTCAATACTTCTTCTTGTAAAAGGAAAATTTTGTGAGCCTGATAAAATATCAGTAATGGCAACTCCCATGTCTTTATTTTGTTTCAATATATTTTCAATTGTCTGAATTAAGTACTTTTCCCGTGCTTGAGGGGAGAGTTTAAGATAATCTTCCTTTTTTAATAAGTCTTTAGTTTCCATTTGCATAAGAACCTATATATGGGCGCCTATATTTAGACCTTTCTATATGCGCCCATTCAATTTATTAAATTTTTCTCCCGTTCAACAGGATTACTTTCAACGCCCCTACAAGAGAGTATATAAGGAGTGCAACAGATATGAAATTGCATTAAAAAATCTTGATGATTTTGGTTTAAAAATTGGTCAAGGGAAGGGCAAACTTCCCAAGACCTGGAGTCATGATAGTATGAATATCACAACCCCAAAAGAAGAGATAATAGAAGATAGTGATAAGCCTTTTTGTTGTACACATTGTGGTAGCGAGAACTATATCAAGTACGGAAAGAAGAACGGTAAACAAGTCTATATGTGTAATGATTGCAATAGACGATTTGTAGATAACTTATATTTTGAACGATTGAAAGTCGAACCGAAGATTATATGTGTAACACTTGACTTATATTTCAAAGGAATATCACTCAGAAAAATTAGTAACCATCTCAAACAATTTTATGATCTTGATATTCATTTTACTACTGTTTTTCATTGGATTAGCCATTATATTCGTACCATGGATGAATATGTTCTTCAGTTTAAACCAAGTCTTAGTGATATGTGGAATGTTGATGAAATGATGGTTAGTGTTAATGGTGACTGGTTTTATTTGTGGAATGTTATAGATGATGAAACTCGTTTTCATCTTGCATCTGTGATTAGTAAGGGAAGAACAATAGATGATGCTCGTAATGTTTTGAGTATCGCTAAGAAAAGATCATATGGTAAACATCCTCAATTCATTATTACTGATGGATTAAAGAGTTATGTCAAGGCTGTAAAGGATGAGTTTCACACTGTTAAAAAGGAAACTATCCATATTGGTAATGTTGGTATTCGTGGATATAAAAACAACGATGAGGAATATTTTGATAATAATCTTGTGGAAAGGCTTCATGGTACTATTAGAGAAAGGAATAAGACTCAGCGAGGATTAAAAGATGAGTGTTCAGCATTTATTTGTGGTCATCAGTTGTATTATAATTTTATAAGACCACATGAAAGTTTATTTGGTTGTACTCCTGCTGAAGTTGCAGGTATTGATTTAAAATTGAGTAATAAAAAATGGGAAAAATTATTGATGCAATCTATAAAAAATCAAAAAAGTGATATTGATTATTAAAAATGATAATTATTCCAATGATGATACCTAAAATCCAAACTGTAAGAAAATACCAGGGCAACCGATTCATCTTTTCCCTAGTAATCGAACTTAAAAGACTCGGACAATATTTATTTAGTTCGCATTTTTTTGCATCTTTTGTTTTCTTTTGCCACTCTTTGAACGATGACCAAGGTTTTTTTAAATCATTTGGTTTAAGAGAGGGATCATTATTTTCTACTTTTAATAATTGCATATGACAATATGAAACATCAAGTTCTCGATTTTCAGTAATATTACGCCATAGACAAAATAAGATTAATCCAATACCAAAAAATAACATAGCATAAAAAATTAAAGAGAGAGGTAATCCGTTACCATCAATTAATATTAGCATAGCAACTGAAATTAAAATTGATTGAGATGCAATAAATATTTGCCGATAACTTTGTAAAAGTTGATCTTGATACATCGCTAATTCAAGTAAGAATTTTTCAAGACCATCATTCTCAATAGGTTTTTCCATATTATTCTATCGATATTTTGAATAAATAAAAACTATATAAACCATTTGATGCCATTACAGATACACCTCTCCAAATTCAACACTACTAAATCAACACTTCTCAATTCAACAGTACCCGAATTTGTTATAAAAAAAATTTCAAAATTTTTCAGATAAATTTTTAAATATCTCTGCTGTAACGACTTTTCAAAATATTTTCTGAGCCATTTAGCTAGGAATAGAAATATGACCGATGAAGAATCTTCTTACGATGAGGACATTACAATTTTTTCACCTCAAGGTAGATTATATCAAGTAGAATATGCTAGAGAAACAGTTAGAAAAGGAGCAACAACTGTTGGAATAAAATTTGATGAGGGTATATTGTTTATTGCACTTAAAAACGAATTTTCAAAAACTGTAGAATCTATTAGTATGGAAAAAATATTTAAAATTGATAATCACATTGCGTGTACTTATTGCGGTTTATCTGCAGATGCAAGACAGCTAATAGATTATTTGATGGAAGAAATACAAATAAATAAAATATGGTATGATGAAGAGATTACAATTAAAATCCTGGTTGAAAATCTTTGTGCATACATTAATCTTTTTTCTAGATATCAATCTGTACGTCCTTTTGGAGTGGTGATGTTTATTGGTGGAATTGATTGTAAAGGCCCATGTCTTTTCACAACAGATCCATCTGGATCATTTATTGAATATAGTGCGATATGTGAAGGAAGGAAAAACGAAACCGTAACAAAATATTTAGAAAAAAATTATAAAAAAAATATGAGTATTGAAAAAGCAGTTATTCTTGGTTTAGATGCAGTTAAAAAAGCAACTAGTATAAAAATTACACCTGAAAAATTAGAGATAGGTATAATAGAAAAAAATAAATCTTTCAAGAAATTAAACCAAGATGAAATAAAAAAACATTTAAAAAGTTAAAAAAATTAAATAAATCAATACCCTTCTAAGTTTACAAATCATTTAATTTAATACTTGCGGAAAAAGAACATCTCTTTATATTTTAAGAATAGGTATTACATTATTTATATTACCTATTTTTGCTTTTACGGTTTCATTAGATAATCAGGACTTTTATAGGATTTCGTTAACATAATATTCTACAATTCTTATTATAGAAAATTAAAAGACATAAATTTTAAAATATATAAAATTAAATGTAATTAAAAATTAAAATAATAGATCTAATATTAGAGGTCTAAAAAAATTGGATTTATTTTTTATCTTTTTTCTTTCATTGAATTAACTATTTCTTTTCCAAAATCAGTTATACGATAAATTTTAACATTTTTATGTGCTTCAATTTGTTCAACAATTTTAAGACCAATTAGTGATTCATCATCACGATACCTAGAATTCATACCGCGGATTGCGCCAATTACATTTGTTGGAGTAGTCTTAACATTATATGCAATATCCGAAGTATAGCTACCACTAGGACTAATATCAAAAAGATATTCTGCAATTTTTTTTCGTACGCTACTCCTCCTAAGACTCCTCATAACAAGAGGGCGTATAGTTTCAGGAGCAAGAATATTATCTTCTATCTGCATCCCATCCATTTCTAACATAAAGAAATGTAAATTTCTTTTAATAACTTATCGCTTAGCAGACTATTCACCTGCATATACAACTGCATAATTATATACAAAAAAATTTAATGTTTTTTTTAAAAATCAGACATATGTTTACGGATTAATGTTTTTATAGTGCCTGATGTTGCAATAGTAGTTATATTTATTTTTGTATTCCCTATTTTTTTAATATCTGAAAGAAGTTTTATTGTATTTTCTTTTTCAGTATGTTTGCATTTAATAATTCCCATATCTTTTTCATTATATTTAATAAGAAACAAACCAAGGTTTTTATAATCCCTATCAAACATTTTTTTACAATGATTTTTAATTTCAGAAATCAACTCTTTTTTATCTATTTTTTCATTATTTTTCTTGTTAATTATAAAACCAATGTATCTTTTTCTTTTTCCTTCTTTTATTATAAAAAAACCTCCATTGTAAGAAATTTTAAAAAAGAAATTTTTTATTCTGATTCAATGCGTGGTGCAAGCAAATATGTTACATGGCCTTTGTTTTCAGCGATATTAAATTCAACACGAATTGGGTTATCGTTGCCAATCATAATTGTTATAGGGTCATCGCCTCTTACTGGTTTAATCATGTTGCTGAAATAATCTATAGAAAACAGGCTTTTACATTTACTATTTGTAACAAGTTCCAAAAGTAGATCTTTATGTAGCTTAAGATTAACAGTGTCTGTATCACCTTCTGCAAACAATTCAAAGTCGTCTTTGTTGACTGTTAAGGATAGGTGATCAGAAATTGTTTCTGATGCACGAACACCTTGTGTTAGCTCAGATGCTTTTAAAACAACTTTAGCTGGAAGATTTAGATTAGGCATTTTAGGGTCAGGCATACCTGTAGTATCGATTAAACCCATTTTACGAACAAGATTGCCTATTTTTATTATTAATCTATTTGTTTCTTCATCATATTCCAAGTTAACCATATCGTTACTTGTTGAGAGACGCATGATACTTGCGAATTTATCCATGTCTATTCCTAGCTCCATATTAGTTGCTTTGTATTCATCAAAAGCGTCACTTTTTATTTCAAGATCAACCATTGCAACATGAGCAGGGTCAACAGCCCTAAGAGATATACCTTTTGGTGTAATATTAAATTTCACTTCATTTACAAGTGGTGATACAACATCTATTATACCTTTAAGTACCTCGGATTTTACTTTTGCATTAAACATATTTTTCCTCCCCAATCACTCTTAATAAATATAAAATTATTTTAGGTAAATTTCTTGTATACATTTTTTGTTTATAATTCTGACGGTATTATTTAATAAATTATTCTGTTTTATAGTAAATTACTGATCTGCATACACCTGAAAATGCATGTGGGATTAGCTCTTTTTGAAAAAATATCTCGGAGAGTATACATGAAAAGCGTCCTATCCATGTTGTATATCCATAGAATTTTTCAGCAATTATTGTATGGTTTCCTTCTAAATATTTTACTGATTCTGGAATAAATTTAGATCTAACAATAGGATAAAAGGTTGTATTTGCTTTTTCATCTTTATAAAAACCTACGACTAGACTCTTTTTAAGAGACGGTAAAAAAGTTGCAAGTATTATTCGTAATAATAAAAATTTATTATTCAAATTAAAGTCTAATTTTGTTTTAATATGGAATCCCCGTCCATGTGATTTAATTCGTATTAATCCAAAATCGAATGATATGTTATAATCCTTAGTTTCTTTGGATTGAAGTTTCGGCATAAGAGTTTGCATTTCTAAATCTTTTTCAAAAAGTTCAGAACATTTAGATTCTAAGTATTTTCCAATATCTTCTGTTTCTTCTGTAATATTTACTTCAATAGGAGTTATATATCCATTGGGTGCCACTCTGTAAATTGTCATAGTTTTTTGTTGGGATTCTTCTAAAATTATAGCATTGTTATTAATATTCGTTGCATAGGTAGAACCTATTGCTAATATGAGAAATAGTAATACAGATATTATTACTACTGACTTTTTTAATGAATTATTCATATTTGATTTACCCCCAATTTTAGATGTTTTTAGGATTAATATATGTAGGTTAATATATAAAATTTTGCTTTTTTAGTCTTCTCTCCATTTATAACCACATTTAGTACAAGTATAAAACCTACTCTCAGGTTCATCACTGCTTCTCATCTGACGAAGTATCCAATACGCCTCAGTATTACCACATTTTACACATAACACTTTTGTTTTAGGTAAAACATTACTTTTTGCTTTATCCTCAATAAAAGTTACCTCTTTTTCCTTCTGTTTTGAGACAACAACATTACTTCCTTTTCTTTCCACTTTAAATCCACATTTCCGGCATACCATGAATTCTTTATCAGGATACATCAACGCTTTACATTTCTTACAAAACATGATTTATTTCAACCACCTTATAACATCATTAATTACTTTATCATGATCAAATGCAAGTTCTGGAAGTTTTTCTAGTTCAAAAAATTTTGCATCACATGCATCATCACCACTTTCTAATTTACCACCAACAATATTCATTAAATAAACAATAGTAACAGTATGCCCACGAGGATCACGATTAGGATCAGAATAAACACCAAAAAGCTTTTTAATTTCAACCTTCAAACCAGTTTCCTCTAAAACTTCTCGAATAACCGCATTTTCAACTTTTTCACCATATTCAACAAATCCACCAGGAAGTGCCCATCTATTTTTAAAAGGGTTTTTATTTCTTTTAACTAAAAGAATTTTACCATCTCTAATAATCGCAGCATCAATAGTAACTTTAGGATTCTTATATTTCATAAAACATCATAATAATAACTCCAATATTTAATATTTAATAAAATAAAAAAGAAATGAATTTTTATTGATTCATTTTTTCCCAAAAAGAAGACAAATCTTTATGCAACTCATTCATCCAGTCAACAAAAGCTGAATCACTTAGATCATCTCTTCTAATCATATTAAAAAAACCACTATGCGTTTCTTTTCCTATATTATTGCTTTTTCTCATATTGCATCCCTTCTGCGTTTTTTATTTAGATAGAATACAACGAATTATAGCTTTATTATCGTTTTTAGTAGGTATATATGTAAATGCATATGTAGAAATTGATGTAGAAATAAAAAAAGGTAAAGTTCTGATAAAAAATAGAAATGAAACATTTAAAAAACTGTTGCTTATTCAACTTCCTTAAAAAAACATGTTGTCGGGCTCGTGGTCTAGCTGGTTATGACGTCGCCTTGACATGGCGGAGGTCTTGAGTTCGAATCTCAACGAGCCCATCACTATCAACAGGAGAAAGTTTTCCTAATAGACCTCGTTTTTTGATTGTGTTAGGAAAATCACGCTTACCTATCTTATAAGATTTTAGGGCGTGTCCATACCAATCATAAGGATATTGTTCATAATAATTATTAGCAGGTCCTACATAGTTCATTGTTGTTTGTATATTAGTATGCCCCATAAACCGATTAACAGTGTAATAATCAAAATATCCCGTTTCAACTTTAGTCTTAATAAGTCGGGCTATCGCACACCAATGACGGCCATCATAAGGTGTATATTCAGGATAAATCATTTTTCCTGTAATACCCATATATTTACCAAGATTAGCAGGTGTGAACGGTTTACCATCATTTGGATTAATATATAAGTAATCTTTAGAATATTGAGTAATAATCTTTGGTCTAACGTTATCAAGATAGTTCTTTAAACTTTTATGAATACTTGAAGTCAATATTGCTTTACATAAGGGAATAGTTCTAATTTTATTATGTCTTTTTGGCTGTGGATATGACAATATACCGTTATCTCTTTCATCTATATGGATATGGGAAGTTTGCATTATAGTAAGTTCATTTGGGGCTCTTGGTCCAATCATAAAATTATGAAAATGTATACTTTGCCAAAACTTGTTTTCAGCAGATTTTATATTCGGGTAATATTGATATGTTGAAAACTTTGCAACAGTATAAGGATAAGGTATTTCGTAACTATCAGAGTTATCAGGCATTATAGGTAATCTGTAATCTTCAATCTTTTTTTTATCAAGGATACCAAAGGCCCGAGCAAATGTTAATATTGCTTGTTTATCGTGCTTTAAACCAAATGGTCCAGCCCCTTGCAGTTCTCTTATACGTATTGCTTTGCTGAAATTATCATAGTTAGGCGGATAGAACTCATAAGGATAGTCATATTTGACCATTCTACGTTTAGACCTTAAATTATGCTCTATATAGTTTATTGAATGACGTTGTATAAAATAAGCGTGAATACCTATATCTAAATCTGTGGCCTCATTAGGGTTTAACGTGTCGGGAATATCATAAACATTAACTTTTTGTATTGCTTGAGTTAATTCCTCCATAATATCCCAATCGGGAATACATTCGACATCTTGGCCTATATCGTTTAAAATATTGCAACTTTTTATATCGCCTCCTTTAATTAGAGATGATATATTTTTCAGGCTTTTAATTTTTTTCATATTATTGCCTCCAAATAAAACATTGACAAAATTGTTTATATACCAATATGTCGTTTATTGACCAAAATTGTATATACAAAATAGGAGGCGACTGTATATAACAAAAGATATAAAAAGTCCATTACAAAATAATCCAAAATTATCAGAACTATATACGTGTGCATTTCAACATTGGAAAACTAATTATAGGATAGGAGAGCAATACTATCCAAGTAAAAGAAACGTTATTGATTATATTAAAACAAAACCCGATTATTTTGAGTTTTATAAAGTAAAAGGGGATTGGAGAATAAGAGCAAAGATTACACCATTACTTAACTACATAGGAGAACTAATAATTTTAAATGGTGAAAATCCAAGTCATACTCAACTATTACAAGAAATGTTAAAATCAAATAAAGACAAACTAAGAACACTTTTAGATAGTAAACCATTCAGAGACCATATTGTATATGATAAAGGATTTAACAGCACAAAGGACATAATAAATTTAATTGGATTACTTGCTACAATATCATATACTTCTATTTTACTTGCAGGTATTGAACGTAAAAAACTATTATCTACATATGGCGAAGTAACCGATTTAAAAAAATTGGAAAAAATAACTCAAGAAGTAACTAATAAAACATTCAAAAATATAAATAAAATTAATAAATTTCTATCAGAGGAACAAATTAAAACGTTTAATAAAAACTATACAGAATTACACCAATTCATAATCCAACTTTCAAGTTTTAAACCATTATTTTTAAATGAATTATCTAAAATAACAATAATATCATCATATGCCAATATCCTGATACTTGGAACATTTGCTATGGTAAAAACAATAGATGAATTATAATAAATTCTTCTTTAACGGAAAGTTTTGCTCTATATATAACAAGTAAAGAAAACAATAATTAGATTTTCCCACTTGTTATTTCCCCTTTTTCATCAATTTTCGCATAAGAAAATTCAAACTCATCTGAATTGATTTTATGGAAAATTACTTTTATTGTATCTTTTTTAAATAAACCTTTATTAATAGGTTGTTCAACCACTTTTGATACACAAATAGGAAATTCATCTGTTTTTATATCAAATGATTTTTTTATTGTTATATATTCTCGTTTATAATGTACAGGCAATTCTAACTCAAATGGGACATCTACCATTATAAAACCTCATATATCGTAATCTTTCCCTCGTGAGGCCTTTGAATAAGATATGTCTTATCTTTAAATTCAATAGGATATGCAACATTTTTGTCCATTTTTGAAAAAATCATTTTTACTCTATTTTTTTCAATATAAACAGGTGGTTTTTCAATATCTTTCCACCTTTTTAATAAATCGGCTAAAGTTTTTTCGTTTTGTTCTAAAGAGATAGATACATTTTCAAATGTCTTCAAACTTTTCATCCTATCTTCAGGTAGGGATTTTTCGTTTTTAACCATAGCAAGCCATTTTATTGCAGTTTCAAGTTTTTCAGCGTTTTTTCCAATATTTTTTTGTACTGATTCTAGAGAATTTAACATTTTTGTAGGCAAGTTTATATCTTTTTTCATAGGAATCTCCTTCATTTCAATCTTTTTGTAACTATAAAAAGATATTTAATTTTTACTACAAACGATATGAAACAATTCAAAAAACAATATTTGATGGTTTGGCACACATAAAAACGCCCTTTTATGTGTAAAAGCCAAACCACACCTTTTTACAAGTGTGAAAAATGAATAACCGAATAAATGATAGGTGTTAAGTGGTATGATACAGAACTAGATAGTTTCCTCCTTGGCTGGTTCCAAAGGAACCACATATAAGGATATGTATAGTAATTTTATATTAAAAAAATGAATTTATCTTAATAACTAATAACACCTTATTTTTTTAAATTTTTATCATAAATAGAAATTAAACGATTTTTAGTTTCAGAACTAATATGAAAACCATTTGAAACATTCCAACCAAGACAAAGTTTTTTCAAAACAATTATTTTCTCTATATCGTCAAAAGAATAACCCTTTCTATACAAATCAACAATTAAATCGTTAACCCAATTTCTAGAAGGAAAAACATTATTTGATTTTAACATTTCAACATAATTCAAAAAACCACCTCCAAATGATAAAAAAAAGGGGAGGTTTTGTATAAAAAAACCTTAAAATACGTCAAAAGTCTCGGGAGGCGACAATATGACCTATCCCCCTTCTTATCCATAAAGATATGGACACTAAAACAATCAATCAGGTTCAAAACCAAGAACCTCCTGATTATCGCAAATTACAAAATGTTGTTTACAATCATTAAAATTTGAACACGGTTCTAAATTTCTTTCTTTACAACCTTTACAAATAATCAAATCAGGATTAAAATCAATAAAACAATCTAAGAAATCTCTTTTAACACCATTATTTTCTACATAAGGATAGCAATCTTTACAAACATAAACGCCTAGTATTTTTCTATCAGTTTGACAACCACATTCAACACATTTAGTAATCGAGTTATGTTCAAAACATTCGTTGTTATTTGCATAAGGAAATGCTTTACGTTGTAATGGTCCACCACAAATTACATCATTATCATTTATCTTAAATTGACAACAATCAGGAACATTATTTTCATAATATAAGAAAAAAGTATTACATTTTGAACAATAGTAACTTATTCTTTTTTCAAAGTCATCACTAAAAACCTTGTGATATTTTTTTCTAATCTCTTCAGGGGGTAATACCATCACGTAACCCCCAATTTAAAACATTATGTTCTATATTAGTATCTTTAATACGTTTCCCACAATCACAAATCCAACCATTAGAAATATCATAAATAGCCACAGGGCTAACAGTTATAATATAGCTTAATGAAAGACAATGCCACCTAACAGGGCAATTATAGGCCTTTTGGAACTCCATTAATAAGCCACCTCCAATACTGTTTGCAGAGGTGGAGAACGGTAATTCTTAGCCTTATCCAGCCATCTATTCCAAAGACGATAAAGCCTATCTCTATTAATGTCTTTAAAAACAGTTTTATAAAACTCCCAATCCTTAGAAAACCCACGATAAGCCCAACCACAAGACCAACTATATCTTAAAAAATCTGATTTACCATTATCGTCTTGGCCTATACAATATTGGGCGATACAATAACCAGCCAATTTATTGGCGTCATATACAGGGTTTTTACACATCTTAATATATGCAGAATTACAACCTCCTGTTATTTCATTCCAAGCGTTTTTAATCCACTCTTGAGGGAGAAAATCACCAAAATAAAGTATATGTAAAACAGAGTTAGGACCTTCAGAGGTTTTAATCTTAATATAATCTAAATCCAAATGTTGATTTAAAGGAATATCAGCATATTGATAGCGTAACTGTCTATTAGTGATATAGCCATCTTGATAAAGTTTAAGCGGTGTCAATCTTCTAATACGCTTGTATAAATCCGTATAACATTCAGAAACATCTTTTTTTATATCAGGGATTGAACCCAATGTTAAAAAACGTAATATCTCATTTTTATGCCAATGAAAACCTGTTTTAAGACGTTGATAACAGCGCCTTTGAGGTTTAGTCCAAATCAATTAGACCACCACACAAAAATTAATAAAATTTTTAATATAACCTAAATGTTGATTATTTCTGATATAAAAGAGTATTTTTATGCCTACTTTAATAGAGAGTTTATTACAAAAGGGTTTGTTAATAGGTATAATATTATGGATTATTTTTATGATTGTATATAGTCTTTCTTTTAGAACTTTCAATAATATATGCGTCTTCTTTATGATTTTAATTTTTATAATTTTAATCGTTGCATATTTTTGTGTAAGAGAACTTTCAAGTAATGGGGAAAAATAACTAAAAAAAGAAAAAAAAGATTTTAGTGAGAAGTTACGATATTCCAAACAGGGCTTAAAATCGAATTCTATTAGGAAATTCCTTATCTTTTGAGCGGTTTGAATATCAACGAGCCCACTTCTTAAAATAATTTCTAATGATTTAATTGATGAATATCTTAGTATTTTAGAACTGAGTGGAGTAACATCAAAACATAAAAAAGCCTTAAAAAATAATTCCTTCTCGCATATGCTCTGCTTAGTGGCAAGTACATTTCATAACGTTATCTATTTACAAAAAAAAGAAAAAGAGATGATTTTTTAGTTTTTTATAACATCTCCAGTATTCCTTGATATATTGAATCAAATGAATAGAACTCAAGTGTTTCTCCAGTTATATTTAAGTCTGCTTCTGCGATTAATGACCAAAGAGCAGGCATTGGTTTTACATTCGGTTTTGTGTATATTCTAATGACATTGTCTTCTTGTGTGTCATCTGTTTTTACATATATTCTATAGTTGTATTCAACAGCATTGTCTATGTCAAATCGTAGTCCTGATAGATCCTGGTTAAATTTTGTTGTAAGATTTTCATCGTATTCCCATCCTGAGTATACTGGATCAGGGTCTTTATCGGTCCATGTAAAATTCTCAAAAGTTCCATATCTTATATTAGGTGACTCTAGTATCGCTGCATCCATCTCAAATGTTGGTAGATAAAAATGCGTTAGATCATTGAAATCATATTCGCCATGGCTTCCATCTGAAAAATCAAAGTAATTTCTATCTTTAATTATATTGAATATATAATTGTAGTTCATGATACTTTTATATTCAACATTAACCTTTTCCCATTCTTCATCTGTCAGAGTTTCTGGCCATTGTAAGTTTCCTTGAGGCATATTATCAACTCCAACAAAGGATGCTGGAACGATGCCCATGGTATGCCCTAACTCATGAAGGGTCCCTTTTGCCATAACGACTCTTTGCCATCTTGGTGTAAAAGCCTTCCTTTTGACAAGTACTTTTAATGGACTGTTATCCATTACGATATGATCATACGTATTAAACTGAGATGTTGTTATAAGACCTGCATTATATGCCATCACGAAATATCTAAAAACCCCTTTTCTTTCATCAGCAAAGTTATGCTTATACCATCGAGCCATATGACCTCCAACAATTTCATCAATTGTTTCAACAAACTCTAGATATTCTCCTCCACCATTTACTGGTCCATCTGCCCAGCCATCGTCAAAGTATACACTTATCCCATACTCTGACATTTTCTCAATTACCATCTGCTGTGATTCTTTATAAATTATATGTTCAAAATCAAACAATTTATTTGGATTCTTTTCCATGAAATCTACTTCAATGTATACATCAGGGTGAAATGGGTCAGCAAAATATTTTACCATCATATACTCTTCAGTATTTTCAACACCATCAAGATCTGGATCTAACTGTTTATGATTATCCCATGTTAAAGGGTCGTACCCATATTTCCATTCCCACCAAGAGGGTATGCCGTCATCATCTGGGTCTGATTTACCATCGGCAACTGTAGGATCAGTACCATATATGTTTACTTCAGTCCAATATGGTATATAATCATGATCATAATCTGATTCATATATGTTAAACCAAAGTTCATATTCTTCTCCAAGGACATGACCATAGCCATCTTCATCTTTTAAATAATCGTCACCGATCCAATGACCAGTACGATAATTATAAGTAAGACTAACTGATAATTTTTCTAATCTTGTTTCTTTTCTACCGAGAATACCGATTTTGTTAATCTCCATTATAGTAATTTGTACTTTAGATGTTAGCTGTCCATCAGGTACCTTAAAATTTGTTCTACATTCTTTACCTAATGTATCCCAAACATTAAATGTTCCTGAGCCTGTAACTCCCCCTGCAGCTTCAAGTTCACTTGAATCCCCAGTTTCACCATCTACATCTACAATGTAGTAATATACAGGTGGATTTTTCCAGCTGGTGCCAAATGTTAGCATTTTATCTATAATTCCACGGTTACGCATTCTTAAAATTTCTATAGTTAGACCTTGGTATATATAAGGATTTATTCTATCATCTATTACCTTTATTTCTCCTGGTTCTTCTTTAGTTTTTTCTTCCTTATTGAATTCCACATATGCAAAAGTTCCAGATATAATAAGTATAGCAACTAATACTAAAGCTAAAAATAGTGTTTTATTTTTTTTATTCATTTTATATCACATTCATTATATTTATATAGTATGCATGGAGTTTCTCCATATATATACTTTATAGATCGATTATCCAAGAACTATAAAACATATTGTATAAAATAGTATATAAAATTTCTAACATAATTATCAAGACGTAAAAACAAGTTTAGTATCCCGATAGTTGTCGTATTATTGGAAATGCATTGGGGAATCGCTGGAACAACTTTTCAAACCAATAATTATCTAATGATTTTGTTTTTGATTTACCTTGACTATCAGTCTTAATCAACCAAACATCATTTTTACCAGTACCAAGTGAACTTGTTTCTCCTGTAATGATATATCCTCCATCAGTGGTCTGCTGAACAGAAGAACCTGTATCATCTTTTGTTCCTCCGAAGGTCTTATTCCATGTTTCATAACCATTAGTATCGGTTTTAATCAGCCAAACATCCCAATCACCAGCACCAAATGACTCTGTAATTCCTGTGATTATGTACCCAGCATCGGTCGTCTGTTGAACAGAATAACCTACATCAAATTTTGTTCCTCCGAAGGTTTTATCCCATACTTTATTCCCATTACCATCAGTTTTTATCAACCAAATATCATAATCACCAGCACCAAATGAATCTGTATATCCTGTGATGATATAACCATCATCAATTGTCTGCTGAATCCATATACCTGCATCAACTTTTATTTCTCCAAAGGTCTTATTCCATATCTCATCACCATTGCCATCGGTCTTAATTAACCAAACATCAGTACTACCAGCGCTATATGACCATGTTACTCCTATTATGATATATCCGTCATCAGTAGTATGCTGGATAGAATAACCCCAATCATAATCAATTCCTCCAAAGGTCTTATCCCATAACTTTCTACCATTGTTATTGGTTTTAATCAACCAAACATCATAATTACCAGCACCAAATGACTCTGTATCTCCTGTGATGATATATCCTCCATCAGTGGTTTGTTGAACAGATCTACCAAAATCATTATCTGTTCCTCCAAATGTTTTAATCCATCCTTTAGAAGTTGGTAATGAAACTGGTGTTATATCAGAAAACTGATTCTTCATTTGTTTTTTATTTTTACTGTATTGTGTTAATGCAAGAGAGGTTGTACTAGAAATCAATAATATACAAATTAAGAATATTACTATCTTTTTTCTCATAAAATAATTACCCTCTCTGCAAAAACATATCCATTAGCTAAACTTAAATTTTACTTATAAATATATATATAACAAAATCAAAAAAAATAATATATATAAACAACAAATAGTAAAATAAACTTTAGTTAGAAATAGATTTAATAATTTAGGCTGTTGAAGAATTCTGAAAACAGTCATTATTTCATAATACCAAGTTCAACAGCCGATAGTAATAATGAGTAATTTTGTATAAATCATAATGATTACAGTGTTTTACCTCAGGTTTGTTCTTC
>Ga0256868_10000519_pt1 | contig 22363 bp, 30 predicted proteins | sample RVTome_13_FD_187341 | JGI IMG/M metagenome (GOLD analysis project Ga0256868, IMG submission 187341) | Soil microbial communities from uranium-contaminated site in the Upper Colorado River Basin, Wyoming, United States - RVT92D227 HiSeq ...
CTTTCAATCCACGCCTCCTGTGTAGCTTAACGTTGCCACATTAGATTATAACCGCTCAAATTCTCCTTGTCATTGCCAGCGGAAAAGCGCCCCTAGTTTGACCGTCCCCTCTAGCTAATGCTAAACTGCTTTCAGGCAGCGTAGCTCAGACGGTAGAGCAGAGGACTCATAATTCCAAGCCAAATGTCCCAAAGAGTCCCTTTGCGTTCAAAACAGAACCTTTGTGTTAATCGTTTTGTTCGCACAGTCCCACCATGCCCCCACCCATCCCAGGCAATTTAACGGCACAATAACGCCAAAATCCTAGCTTCAGTCCGTATATGGGCCCCGGGACAACCGTTGACAAACCGGTACCATAAATAGGAATATTACTCTAAGGCAAAATGAGCATCAGGCGCAACGAATCTGAGATTGTGCTTTGGAAAGACAGCGAGTGGAGGCAGATTGATGGAGAGATTTGCCGGGTTACTGACTTCGGTACGCTAGGCTCATTCATAGATGCAAATGGCAACGTCCATGCTGGGACCAAGACTATGCCTTATGGATCGATTACCCTAGAATGCAGAAGATTTGGTACGAACGTGACAGGATACATATGTCACAAGATGGACTTTCAACATTTATGGGCGGCTTTCAGGGAAAGAAAGATAAGCAAAGACGAAGAGGTGATAATAGTTTGGACCAGGAAAGAGTACAAATGGAAAGTGACCCGGCTCCTTGCTATCTTTATGCCGAAGTTACAAGTAATGGTATGTCCCAAGGGAGCCTATGAGTTAATGACTGACTCAAACTATAAACCAGAATTGTCTGGCACAGCGAGATGGAATGCAATGAGACCAGTCATTCGGTGGAAACCACAGGTGATGAAATAACCTGGCTCTAAGAGGCCCAAGAACGAGGACGGCACCTGTTCTGCGACTCTTTCCAGCCCACAGGAGTGACAGCAAAGGACTTGACAACCAGGCTTGGAGATAGTAACTTAAATCATAGTGCAGTTATGTGTATGTGAGGTAAGACACGAGGATGAGGAAGAGAATCGTGTTTCCAATAGCAATAGTCTTATTCGTGACCTGCCTTGTTCTGACCGTACAGGCGAGGACCGTCTATCCGAAACCTCTTTACGAGCCTGTCTATCCTGGCGACCCTCGCTATACCGATGAGGTCGTAGAATATCTGGACAGAGCGAGTGGCTGGGAAGTCCAGCGGCTATTAGTCTATGACCCGCCCAATCCTCTCTGGGTGAAGGTATTCCAAGGTGATGCAATCTTTTTCCTGTTTATCGGCCTATTTGTCCTTGGAGCCGTGTCATATCCCAGGAAAGCAAAATGAGGAAGGCAGCGATTGGTATTGGCATACTCATAGCGTTTGCAGCCCTTGTTATTTGCCTTCGCCCGACAACGCCTTCTAACTACATATATGAAGATGGGAGAGTACTCGTTGGGGCCGATGGCGAACCCATTGAGCTAATAAACAATCCCAGTGCCACTAACCCTACTTATGCCGAGCTAGTGGCCTTCATCGTGGCAAACCCGGTGGACACCAATACCTACTTTAAGGAAGGCCCGAAAGCATATGTATGCTCTGATTTTGCTGAAGACGTACACAATGATGCTGAAGCGGCAGGGATTAGAGCAGCTTGGGTAAGCATAGACCTTCAGGGAAAAGATGAGGGTCATGCTTTAAATGCTTTTGAAACTTCAGATAGAGGTTTGGTATATATTGATTGCACGGGAGAAAGACATGGCTTTGTTTTTATCCCCCAGTTAAACGAGTACTTGAGACTTAATCCAGCTATTTTCCCTGAGCCCAAGTCTGAGTCTAATGATACCATAGCTTACGTTGAAATAGGGAGAGAATATGGCCGGATAGACGTGGCTTATGCCAGGTCATCATCGTATGGCTTCTACGAAGAATACGAACAAAAATGGCAGGAGTACGATAAACTAATGAGCGATTATAATGATGAGGTTACACTGTATAACCAAGCAGTCACTTCATATGAATACGCCTCCTATGGAATACCACCACCAGAAGCACCTGATATAAGTGAATATGGGACTTCATTAGAGGAAAGTCGAAGGCTCTTCTTTGCTCTGCTGGAATGGGAAACAGAAATGTTAGCTTGGAAGGAGGGGAGACAAGATTGGGAAGCAGAAATGGAGGCACGATGGGTCGAACTTACAGATTGGGAAGCAAGATTGCAGGAGAAAAGACAACTGATAGATGAACTGGGGGAGGGATTGGGCGACCTCCGGTTCGAACCATTGGGCATTGTTGAAGATATGAACATATATTGGGGGAGTGGCTAGTGAAAGAGCCTAGATATTCCAATTGGGGGGAGCTCTTAGAGCTTTCGGAATTAGCCTGGTGGAAAGTCAAGCTGATAGGCTGAGGCGAGTTGAAAGCCAAGAAAAAGTCAGAAAGGGGGGCAAAACGAGGAAGGCAGCGATTGGTATTGGCATAGTTGTCGTTCTTGCTCTTGTCATCTGTTTTGTCCCTCTTAAGACAGTGGCTTACACAGTGATGGTGGATTACAAAGAGACAGAACTCTATGATGCTGAAATTCAGGTGCCATTGGAATATGACGTATCTGTCTTTGAGGATTACGATGTATGGCTTTACGAAGACTATCAGGATTATCTAAGCTGGCAAAAGTATTCCAAGGGTTATGTTGACCGATCTAACTGTGATTTTAGCAAAGAGTCAAGGTTTATGCCTGCCATTACTATAGAGATACTGGGTGACATGGAAGCTGGAGGTTGGTACGATGTATACATTACGTTCTACTTTCTTGACAAAGGTGTTTGGGAATACCTCTCGACGGAAGTCGATAGAGATGACATCAGAGAACATGGAGATTCCTTATCCTATCACAAGAGCATCTACCTAGACGAGGCATGTGACGACTACATTACTTTTTTTGCGCCCGATATAGATGCCGAAAATGCTAAATGGTTTTATGAGTATAGCGTCGAACCAGCCACAAAAACAATAATAGAGACAGAGTATCGACAAGTAACTAAGCAGCGCCAGGAAACTCGCTACAAGAAGGTGACCTTACTCGATTATCTTTTGCATTATTAGGCAAGGGGTGAGTTCCCCTGTTTTTTCGTTGCTTATCAGTGGGAACCTAAGTGTATAGTGGCTCCATACGAAGATGAACAAAAGCGGAGACAATAAGGTTTCAATTGCGTTTACAGTCGTATCTGTGATTGTTAACTTTGTCAATTATGCAATATTCTATAATACTATAAATCCATCATGGTTTCTCGTTGAACCTTCCTCTTTTCTGATGTTTATTGCTGGAACGTTAGGGATTACTCTTCCTGTAGCGGGCGTCGCAGCTATTATTGCAGCTTTTTTTATGATACCAAAGAAGCACAGCCACCGGTATTTATATTACTTTGGCATTGCATTCTTAATCCTTTCCCTACTCTCTGTGGTGGTATCCGTGTCAAATGCGTGGTATGAACGACAATTCTTACCTTAAACAGTAACGCAGCGATGCGATTCACTCGGGTCTTTATCGAACAAATGGTGGCTTCTATCATATTCTTCTAGTTACGTTCTTCCTTTTCCTCTTTAATGCCCTGTCATACCGAGTAAGGCCTATACCGAAAGGCTTGCCCGAAAGCCAGGCCTGACATGCTTCGTATGAGCTAGTAATCTCCCTCAACTCCCTGAGTGCTTCCCTGATAACGGGATGCCTCCTTAGTCGGAACGCAGTAAACCTAGCTGACTTCGGAGAATATCCCGCCCGCCTTGCTGCTGCTGCCGCGGTCGAGGAGCCATCCCAAAGGCCAGGACCAACTCTGATGCGTTCAAAGCAGAATCTATACCAACGAGGATGGTGATAGAAAAAACGATCAGGATCCCGACGGAAAGCCTCAAGGCTGGTCTGTGCCCTTCGCCTGCCCCTAGGATTGCCCCTTCTCATTGCCCCCTTCCCAATACATCCCTCAGCCTTAAATCGTTGGCTTTCAGGACTTTGAAAATATATCCCTGGCTGCAACCGAGCTTATTGGCTGCTGCTATACCAGAGTGCGCCCGTGAAGCCCCCTGTACAGCTCGACATGGCCTCACTATATTACAGTCACTCAAATTTCCCCTGTCATTGTCAGTAAAAATCGCCCTCCAATTTGACCGTCTCCGCTAGCCAATGTTAAACTACTTTTTCAGGCAGCGTAGCTCAGTGGTAGAGCAGGGGACTCATAAGCCCTTGGTCAGTGGTTCAACTCCACTCGCTGCCACTTATTCATACGTCTGGTATATTATCTTTCCGGATACAGCCCGCTGAAGTATGCAATGAAATACATTTTTGTCTCCATGACCGAGAAATTCGCCAATGATATTGCCAATTGGCACTATAATGATGTCTATTCCTTTTATGATATGGCAGCAGATCAAGATGACCTCAAAATATTCATGGATAGCAAAAACTGGCAGAACACTATCAGGGCTGTATTGAATGAAAACGATGAATTGATAGGATGGGCATCTTTTTATACCGAGAACGATGAATTCTGGCTGTCATTGGGCCTACGGCCTGACTTGACCGATCAGGGATTGGGTGAGGAATTCGTATCGGCGTGTGTAAGACACGCAATATCGCAATATAAATTGACTAAACATGTCATTAAACTTGATGTTGCTCTCTTTAACCAGCGCGCTATTAGAGTCTATCAGAAAGCAGGTTTCATAGAGACTAAGAAGACGGTCAGGAATACCCCTGTCGGGCAAGTAGACTTCATTGAAATAGAGAAACGCATCGCCCGTTGACTGGTTCGAATTCAGTCGCTACGACTAATTGTTCCTCCGGAGAGTTCCCTTCACAAAGTGTGAGCATTGAGTCAAGTGTGTTATTATCTGGGATTGTTGAGGAGGACGAATGAAAGTAGCTAAAATCGCTGCACCGTTTGGTCTTAGCGCAGTGCTTTTTATCCTGGCATACCTGTCCAGCAAAAACAGTGCCAGTGGCTACTTCCCAGTAATGTTGATGGGAATCGGGATAGTACTGGCCATTGTTGGCATTGCAGCAGTTTTCTCAACTAAATAAGCCTTTTCCGAGACTGACCACCTGTCCCCTGTGGTTACTGTCTCGCTGCTGCCAGTTCAATTAGTCTGCTATTTCTTCTTAGCAGGCGCCTTCTTCTTGGCCGTCTTTGCTGCAGGTTTAGCGGCGGCTTTCCCCGGGTTGTGAGCCTTGCAGGTGTTACACATAAGCGTTACCTCCTTGCCCGTATTACAAAAGATTATATCAATAGTTTGCTAGTTTGCCAATATGGGTGGCCCAAGAAACACCCCTAATTCAAATCCCCACCGCTGCCCGAACTCCGGTAGTGTATCATTTTGAAATAGTTCTTTTGGATTTTAGTTGATGGTGAAAATGTGGTATAGTAAAGGATAATGGCAAAATTAGAGGCAGCATTGTTCTTGGATTATGAAAACATACATATTGGAATGCAAACTTCGTTTGGGGCAATCCCCGACATTCGCGTACTGTTTACTACAATCAAAGAGCGTTTTTCAGATTACGGGGAAATCATAATTGGGAAAGCTTATGGCGATTGGGAGCGGTTTGCTGGCGTTCCTGCAGCATTACAGAGAGAGCAAATAGAGCCTGTATATATCGGCGCCAAACGTAAATTCAGTCATGATTCCGGGTATAGGCCAGGGGTGGCCAAGAACGCTGCTGATATTCAATTGGCTCTTGATGCTCAAGAGATGATGTTCACTCGGGAAAACATTAATACCTTTATTTTGATATCTGGTGACTATGATTTTGTGCCACTTGTTATCAGGCTACATAATAATTCCAAGAGGGTTTGTATATCGGGCATTCTTGCACACACAAGCAGAGACTTGAGGGACCTAGTTGAGCATGACTTTGTATCAATTGACGAATTGCTCGGATTGAAGGCATCAAACACCCCCAACATACCCACTGTGGATTGGTTTGCGTTAGTCAAATACCTTGATCAGTGGGAGAAAGGCTCAATGCCGTTTATCGCCAGAAAACTGTTCACGGCAAAACTACCACCATCAATAATGGGAAAATTCAGTCATGATGAAGGGAGGCAAATGGTAGTTGGCGAAGCAATAGCGGGTGGTATTATCGAGATATACTATGTGCCAAATCCCATGATGGCTGGAACACAAACTGCAGCCGTTCGTCTAAACAGAGGACACGAATTCGTGAAATCTGTAACCAACATCACAGCCTAATACACACGTACACCCTACTGATACTTGACAAGACGTGACATATATGTTATTGTATTTACGCTGAACTATGTTCAGCATTGATATTATAGTTTAGACGAAACGCCTGTCAGTATTTTGACAGGTGTTTTGTCGTTTATGCAGCCAATTACTTTCCGTCTATCCCCTTCAACCGAAGAGTACGTTTGAAATGATACACTACCCGAACTCCGGTCCACTTGACAACCTTGGGAAATGAAAAGTAGTATGCTGGGGAAATACTGATTGGAGGCATCGAAGATGGCCAATATTATTCAGATTTCGATTATTGTTATTGGTGTCGTATTGGTAGTTGTAGCATTATTAGTTTGGAGGAGGCAAAGGAAGGAGAAGCCGGAAGGAATAAGCAGTGAGCAGAAGAAAGCATTCTTCGCACAATGGATAATAGGGATTGTTCTGGCATTGGCAGCTGCTATTTTCATGTTTGATGGCGATGTCCTGGGAGAAAATACCACAGGTATTTCCACAGTCCTGGGGATTATTGGAATTTGTCTGATAGCAACTTCCAACGTTAATCTGCTAACTCCCAAGCGTAAATAGAGCAGACTCGCGGACCAAATCCCCCACAGAAAAGCATCTAAGCAACTATTAAATAGAACGTTGCCTGGTAGCTGCTCCGCCGCTGGAGTTTGACTGGCACCCGGTCACACCGCCGAAGTCTCTATTTCTCCTTGAGTGTAGACGCACCGGACACATTGATAGTGCCCATTGTAGGCTCACCAGTATACAATAACGTTGAGGCACCGCTAACGTTAGCGTCCAGCCTACCGTCCAGGTTTATAGTGCCCGTGCTGGCACCGCTGATATTGACGTTGGCATCATTGACTGTGAAATCGCCAAGACTGAGGCGGCTGGCACCACTTACTCCGGCAATCATGTCATCAGCAGACCCTTCCAACTGAATAGTGCTTGCTCCGCTTATGTCAAACTCGACATCGCCTGCCGTGATGTCACCGGTAACCCTGCTGGCTCCGGATACCGTGATATTCAACCCCTCAGTGGAGTTGAAGTCGGAAACAGTACCGCGCGATGCTCCCGAGACAATCAGGCCGCGAAGTTGAGGTATAGTCACCGACGCTCTCAAAGTCACGAGCCGAAGGCTTGTGACTGTCCCAAGCCTTATCTTCAGCGTTTGACCTTCTTGCGAAACCTGGACATAGTCTATTACGTTATCGTCCCCGGTAACATTTATGCTGTAAGAGCTAGATTGCTTAATTTCGAATTGAAAAGCGCTGCTGATTTCAATTCTGGTGAAATTGGCAAAATCATAGTCCTCAGTCTCGAGATTTCCCGACCCAATCAGCACTCCCGGCCAAACCCTTAGGATTAACACCGTACAAATTGCCGCTACCGCTACCACTATCGCGATTATGATTACTGCTTTCTTCATATTGACCTCCCTATTCTCTACTGTCTCGAGGTTCTGACGAGCAGGCCAAAGTCTCTCCTATCGATTTCTCAGCCTTTCTATTTCCTCGATTGCCCTATGATACGGTTTGCGTTCACTGCTTGCCGACCAACTTGGCTTGCACTTCCGCAATCAGATCCTGGACAGCGATACGTAATACCGTCTGGCCCTGCTTCAACGTGTCCACCAGGACATCGTAGTCCTCATAGAAATAGACTGTCTTCCCATCCGTCAGCACTACGAAGGATGACAAAGTCCTGGATTGGCCCCGTATAAAGCGAAAGCTCGACCGTATCCGCTGTAGAGACAGCGAGCTATCCAGCAACTTCATGAGTATCTTTAATTCGAAAATGTCTTCCACGGAATAGAGACGACGTGAACCTCTGCCCGAGGCTGTTCTCACACTGGGGCTCACCAGGCCTGTCTTGTCCCAGTACACAAGCTGGCTTTTGGTAGCCCCCACCACATGTGATACCTCTGAAATACGGAAGGATATAGGTTTTCTTCTACGCGGCATTGCCAATTCCAGCCAATATGATATCAGTCATATAATTATATCACTTGCAGCTTAGACGCTGTTCGAATCCAACCGCTGCCACCACTGCCTCTGCTCTCAATAGCTGGAATTAGAGTCGGAGCATGAAATTAGAGTGCGCCCTGTTAACCGCCCACCAGTGCCTGGCCCAGAAAGTACGGCCAGATTACTATGCCCAGCAAGATCTGCCACCAGAGCAGGTTGGCATAACCTATTGTAAATAGCCAGCCGATGAACCAGATAGGGCCTATCAAGGTCGGCGCGCCGCGTCGGCGGTACCAGTGTTTTTTCTTTTCCTCTGCCATGTTTTCCTCCTTTTGCAGGATAATCTACTCGTGATTTGACAACCTCAAGGGGGTGATATTGCCGGCTCAGCCGTAATCGTCCTTTTTCTCCAGCGGAGCCACAGGGCCCAACCCGTTACCACCACAGCTATGACGGCAATATAGACTTCCGCATGAAGGTCAGTGAAGAGCCCAGCCGCCCGGAAAACCGCGCTGTAGTTCAGTACACCATGCAGACCAGCGGCTATGAGGTAAAACTGCCATCCCCGACCTTTGGCCAGACCGTACCCGGCCAGCGCGGAAAAAGCGATATGAGCGGCTACGGTAAAGAACCTCTCCCAGAATGCAAGCAATGCCATGAAGCCGTAGGTCTGCACCAACTCCCACGTCCACTGTGAGAGTACCCACCGCGCTTCGAAGATGGCGAATCCAGCTCCGGCCACGGCGCCGATGACAAGTCCAAGCTTGGGGTCAAGACTCTTCCCGCTGCGCCACCAGTAAACGACCACTGGCACCAGCTTCGACCCCTCCTGGACCAGTCCGGCCAGGAGCATTTGTGGTATCGCCGCCAGCAAAATCCAGCGTGCAAGGACCTCCTCGCTCCAGAAATGATTCAGCGCCTGTCCGGCCCAAATCTGTAAGGGAATTTGAATAAAGCAAAGAGCAGCCGCTGTCAGGAAGGCACTGCTTACCAGGACCGCCCAGAGCCAGGGTTTCTTGAACAGCGGCGGCCAGTAGCAGGCCAGCCAGACCGCACCGAAGACTATAGCCAGACCAAGCCCCAAAGCGCCGGGGTTCTCAAAGAATGACTTGAAATAGCCGACCATATAATCTGCCATGAACTCCTCCTATACTTTAAACTGGTTCTTATCTAATTCATTGTACATGCAATCTTCGTGATTATGCCAGTCTCTTTATCGCCTTAAACGAGATCCACAGTATCTTTGTATTGAGGTACTTTTACCGTCCAGCCGGTCTTCTCTTTCAGGAGCTTCGCAAAGCTGGCGGCTGCTTTTTCTTCCCCGTGAGTGACAAATACACAGCGCGGCGGGACACGAATATCAGCCAGCCAGGCCAGCAATCCATCACGGTCGGCGTGGGCCGAAAAACCGTCGATTTTTTCAATATGTGCTCTCACCGGATGCATCTGCCCCAGGAGGCGGATTTCCTTGGCGCCATCCAGCAATATTCTGCCCGGCGTTGCCTCCGCCTGATAGCCGATGAATAGTATTGTGCTTTCCGGCCTCCTGATGTTATTGATAATGTGGTGCTTTACACGTCCCCCGGCTACCATGCCGCTGCCGGCTATGATAATACAGCTTCCCTTTACGTTGTTGATGGCTTTGGACTCTTCCACACTCTCTATTATTTTGAGGTTTTCAAAACTAAAGAAGGAATTACCCTGGCGCAAACGCTGCATCGTCTCCTTGTCAAAGAGCTCGGCATGACGCTTAAATACCTCGGTAATCCGTATCGCCATGGGGCTGTCCAGAAAGACCGGTACAGGTGGAATCTCCTTGCGCAAAAACAGTTCATTCAGGTGATACAGCATTTCCTGGCTCCGCTCCAGAGCGAAACTGGGAACAATGATGTTGCCCCCGGCGCTCACCGTCCTGTTGATACAGTCGCGTAACTGTTTTTGAATATCAGTGTTCTTGTGTTCTTCGTGAGTACGGTCGCCGTAAGTTGCCTCTATGACCAGGTATTCAGCCTCATCGAAGAGAGTCGGGTCGTTTACTATAGGGCGGTCAGGCTCGCCGATATCACCCGAAAAGACTATTCTGTGCTTCTTGCCATCCTGTCGGATAGTCATGCTTATGACCGCAGAGCCGAGCACATGACCTGCTTCATAATGGCAGCCTTCGATATTGCTATTGATTCCGACACATCTCAGATATTCCACGGCGGAAAAATGCGGCGCAACTGCTTCGGCATCTTCTACGGTGTAAAGAGGTATTTCCGGATAAGGACCACGGCGCCCTTCTTTTCTATGGCGTTTTGCTTTAAATGTGGCGTCCTCTTCCTGCAGCTTTGCGGCATCCAGGAGGATAATCTCGGCTATCTCAGCCGTCGCCTGGGTGCAGTATATCTTGCCCTGGTAACCTTCACGCACCAGCTTAGGCAAAAGCCCGCAATGGTCAAGATGGGCATGCGTCAGAAAAACAGCATCGAGGGACTGAGGGTCAAAGGGAAATGGCTGCCAGTTTCTCTCTTGGTACTTCCGCTCCTGGTATAGCCCGCAATCTATAAGCACACGGGTATCCTGGCTCTCTAAGAGATAACAGGAACCCGTGACATTCCGCGCTGCCCCCAGAAACGTCAGTTTACCCAGCACAGACGATGCAACTCCCTGCTAATTTACTTGGTCGGGAAATCTGGCACTGCATATTAGTGGCCATTATAGCTTACACATAATAAGCCAGGTCAAATCCTGCTGCCACCGTTTTGCTTCATAGTCCCACGCAAGAATCCTCTCCCTTCACGGGAGACTCTGTAGTGCGACCCTTTAGGGTCGTGCCCCTCCGTGCTTCTCTTTTCTTGATCAGAGCGACATGTGTCGTAACCCCGATGGCAACACAGACTAGCACTATCCTGACAACTATGTTCTGCACGGCAAAAGCTATAGTGAGTCCGATAGCTAGCCAGAGCAGAAGGATGGTAAATATCTTTATCTTTACGGGCATTCCTCTGCCTTCGATGTAGTTCCTGACATAGGCCCCGCATATTCTGTTGTTTATGAGCCATTGATAAAACTGTTCGGAGCTTCGCATATAACAGGCAGCCGCAAGTAATAAGAATGGAGTTGTCGGCAGAATGGGGAAAAAAACGCCGATAATCCCTAGTCCTGTGGACAAAGTCCCCGCTCCGATTAGAAGCCTTCTCTTCACTACTGTGCGCATCTATAAAGGAAGTCGTGTCGTTGACTGAATCGGGTCTAGCTGGAATACTTCTTTACAGCCTCTTTAGCCCTGGCTACGATTTCCTCATCGGACACTTTGTACGATGTTATGGAAAAAGAGCCTGCCACCTTGCCCTGGCTTCTCTCTATTTTGGCCTTTATGTTCGCCAGGGCTTTCTCGCAATTGTCGCCACCCATAGTAAAGAACGGAATAACACTCCGGCCTTCGAAATTCGTCTGGTATATAAATGAGTTAATTGCCGGTGCCGGTCTGGAAGCCCAGATTGGAGAGCCAACAAATATCCTTTCATACTGCTTTATATCGACCTCTATGGGACATATTTTGCTCCCCCTGTTGGTTAAAGCTGCGAAGCTGCCGCTCAAATAGACGAACGGCATGGGTATTGGCCTTCTCTCCTCAATCTCCACCAGCGTGGCATTCAGCGCTTCGGCGATTGCTTGAGCTGCCAGCTTCGTCTTACCTGTCAAAGAATAGTAAACTACCAGCGATTTCATGCCCCCTCCAGAGTGTCTGTTTCACGAATTATACCTCATCGGTGTATAGACTGATAGATTGGGCAGCACAGGCCAAACCGACCAGGGAGGTGTACTTACACAACCGTGACTATGGGTGAGGGGTAATCGTAAAAATCGTGATTTTAGCCCTGGAAGGCCCATAGAACCAGAAGACCCTGTATGCCGCCGGTGTCTTCTGTTCTGCGTATGCCTCAAAGACCTTCTCTCCATTGGGGCCTTTCAGACTGAAATATTGGTGAGTTTGCAGGCTTTTGTGCCGGGGATTTTCGGCCAACAACCTTACAGTCTTCTTAACGGCCTTATAGCGCTTCTTTTGGGATGGATTATTCTTAAGGCGGATATAGGTCGCCTTTGCCTCGTCAGTCCATTCTAACTCAAACAACACGGCCGACCCTAGAGAGCCTCTAAGTCAACTTTCGATAGTCTGCCCTGTGCAGCGTCGGCAAGTCCCCGTTTAACCGACGCAAGGGCAGCGGGGTTATTGAATAGCCATAGTTCTGAAGCAGGGATGGTTACTTGTGGGTCCAAGACAATTTGCCCGAACTTATTGGTGTATATATGATATGTGATGCCTTCCCCAACCAGGGCCTTGGGTAGGACTACTCGCTTCTTGGCATCCGGCTTGACGCTAGCAGCTACCATTTTTAGTTTCGTATCCTTAATTACAGTTGCCATCTTTCCGCCGTTTGATGGGTGGGATAATCCCACTCTTGCTTATTTCCCACCAAATTCTAGCATAGCCATTGGATTTGTCAAGTCCTTGTACTCGTTCATACGATTAGTGACACCTCCTTTTTGTCATTGCGAGGCGGCGAAGCCAGCCGAAGCAATCTCCGCGGGGCAATGGCACAGGAGGTTATTACCCAACGTTATAAGCATAATCGTGGACTTCCGTGGTAATAGTCTATCTTCTCTTTGCCCTCAGCGCTATAATTTTTGAAAGTAGCCAGTACTTCTAAAAGGAGGTACTCATCGAACCAGTGTGGATAGCCATTTCAATCCTTGCCCTGGTTGTTATTGTGGGGCTTCTCCTTATAGCCAGGGGAAGGCAATATCAACAACCCTCAAACCTCGCTATAGTCGGTATAAGCTTGGTGGTTCTGGGGATTATTTTTGGTGATTCTCGTGTGATAGGGTACTCTCTCATAGGTGTGGGAGTTCTTCTTTCAGTAATTGAAGCTATTGGAAACAGAAGATAATAATTTGAGGTAGGCCTTGTGTCAACATGGCTATGAAATAGCCGACCCACACGAGGAAGAATACCAATCAAAGCCAGATGCCAAGGTAATTAAGACACCAATCCGGTATCAGGTGAAAAAGAAGAGCTAATAGCCTAATCCATGCGTGCCAGGAATGGCAAACATCCCCATGTTCATGAGATGGTAACCAGAACTAGCTCCAGCACAAACGAGCGAATTGTGACTCCCCAACTGCACAGCATGCTCTGGACACAATAACCTGTTGATAGTTCCTCCACGAGTGGTACAATAGTCCCTAAGGCTTAGTATACATGATAAGACTTAGCATCTTTTTGATAATTGCAGTCCTTTTGATTGCGCCAGCCTTAATTGCCGGGACGGCACCCTGTGATCAGACCACTGCTTCACCTTCCTGCACCCTCACCATCTCCAGCACCACCGGAGGCAATGTAAGCGCTCCTGGTGTAGGGAATTTTGCGTACTACGAAGGAGCAGTGACCATTCTGGTGGCGACTCCACATGCCGGGTATCATTTTGTCAACTGGACCGGCAATGTGAGCACCATTAGCAATGTCAAGAAGGCTGTTACCAGCATCACCATGAATGGGGACTATTCCATAGTGGCTAACTTTGAGGTAGATCCGCCTGTCCAGTATATGCTGGCCATCTTGAGCGCACCTGGCGGCTCGGTAATCATCCCTGGAGACGGAACCTTCACATATGATGCCGGGACGGTGGTCAGTCTCGTAGTAACACCAGCCAGCGGCTACAAGTTTCTCAAGTGGAGTGGCGATGTGGATACCATTACCGACGTCAGCGCTACCTCGACCAACATCACCATGAGTGGCAACAACACTTATATCCTCATCTGTCCCAACTTTCGGGAGAGTCCCCCGGGCTGTGGAGGCCTCCGCTCTTAGACGGTCGGGCCTGAGTCCGACGAGCGTAATGAAAAGCATTGACCGTTTGAGGCAATTCATCACGGCAAATGGCTATGAAATGGCCGGCCCACACGAGGAAGAATATTAATCAAAGCCAGATGCTAAGGTAATTAAGACGTTAATCCGGTATCAGGTGAAAAGGAGGCGCTAATAGCCTGATAAATGTGTGCGTGAAATGGCAAATATCCCGATGTTTTTCCCCGGTAATAGTCTATCTTCTCTTTGCCCTCAGTGCTATAATTTTTGAAAGTAGCCAGCACTTCTTCAAGGAGGTATTCATGGAACCAGTGTGGATAGCCATTTCAATCGTTGCCCTGGTTGTTATTGTGGTGTTTTTGCTTATAGCCAGGGGAAGGCAATATCAACAACCATCAAACCTCGCTATACTTGGTATATGCTTAGTGGTTCTGGGGATTATTTTCGGCGATGACCGTGTGATAGGTTACTCTCTCATAGGTGTCGGAGTTCTTCTTTCAGTAATTGAAACTATTAGAAACAGAAGATAATAATTTGAGGTAGGCTTTCTGTCAGCATGGCTTGAAATAGCCGGCCCACACGAGGAAGAATACCAATCAAAACCAGATGCTACGATAATTAAGACACTAATCCGGTATCAGGTGAGACAGAAGAGCTAATAGCCCAAAGTTCCAGTGATTATCGGGACACACCACTTTAATGATCACAAACAGATACTATCAGGCGATAGGATGTTATGATACTGTGGAGGCACATAAGAGGTATAATCTTATTGATATTTGCACTAGCAGGCTATTTGTTGTGATATGTAACAACCATTCTGCCACATACTCTTCAAGCAATGATTCTGAATTTCGTCTCATAAGTGGAATGCATATCTTTTGTTTGGCAAAAGCAAACGGTGTAATGTATGAACCCAAGAAGAACAAAAGAGCGATCTGGCAAGTTTGGCAGGGTAGGAATGAACACTACTGCGTGGGTGTCAGAATCTAGTGTATAATAGTGTATACCCTCGGCACGAGCAGGTTATGTAATACCGAAACTTATGTAATACGGAGCATTCATTATGATTAATAGTGACACTTCCGCAAACCCAAAGGCAATCTCACGAATCTCAGTGGAAAGACTCTTTGGCACATACTCCTACGAAATTCCCTGCCAAGGCGTGACCTATGCTGATTTGTCGAAGTTACTAATACTATATGGAGAAAATGGCTCAGGTAAGACAACGATACTAAATCTTGTCTACAATATTCTCGCTACTGCTGCACAAAGGGGACATCGAACATATATCGCCAGGCAGCCTTTCAAAAGATTTGAAGTAGAGATTGCAGACGGAACACGCATTATTGCTGATCGGAAAGGAGACAATCTTGATGGTGCTTTTGAATGGTCGGTATCGAAGCAACACAAGACAATTGCCAAAGTGTCTCTCCCAGTAGATGAACGGAAAGCTGTTGCAGCTAGCCTACTAGAAAAAATAGAAGACAAACACCTTGAAGTAATAAAAGCAATTGAAGATTTGGATATACAGTTATACTTTCTTTCCGATGACAGGAAGATTCTCGGGCAGGCAACAGAAGCAGAAGAAGATGAGGAATGGTATCGATTGGAGGGTGGAGAGATTGTTGGCGGAAAGATGATGGGAAGAAGACTATATCGTCGTGATAAATCTCAAGGTTTACCGCTTGATGAAGCGATTGAAAATTTAGTTCATTGGATAAGAACTCAAGCATTTAGAGGCTCTAGTCTAGGTGAAACCAGTGTAAGCGCAATATACTCAAGTGTAATAAAAAGCATCGCATCGGCATATCCATCAACCTCAACACCGTATTCTGATACCCAACTAAGCCAGCTACTGGATAGCATTGACTCCCTATCCGCTAAGAATGAAGAGTTCTCTAAATTAGGATTAATGCCCCCACTGCATACGGAGGAAATTGCTCGCATGGTGAGAGATCCTAACATACCAAATAAGGATATTTTGCATGCTGTCACGAAACCGTATGTTGATAGCATAAAAGCAAGATTTGATGCTTTGGAAGAAATCAAAAACTTGATCAACACTTTTATACACAATATGAACGATTTCTACATTGATAAACATGTATATTTTGATTTAACAAAGGGTCTCAGAATACTTTCATATCAGGGACAAGAACTTTCTCCGAGTATACTCTCTTCGGGAGAAAAACAACTGCTGTTACTGTTTTGTCACACAATTGTGGCTTTGGAAAAATCCAGTATAGTGATTATTGATGAACCTGAGATATCTCTAAACGTTACTTGGCAAAGAAACCTAATTAGGGCGCTTCTAGATTGTGTGGGGCGTGGTTATTTCCAATTACTGCTTGCCACGCATTCACTTGAGTTGTTAACACAATACAAGAACCATGTTGTCAGACTGAGCAATGTAGCTAGCAATGCCAAAAAATGACTCCAGGCGACCGACGAACAATTGAAGAACTAGCTGTACTGTACGAGCTTCATCCAAACCGAAAAGATATATATGTTGAAGGCCCAATAGACGTATCTTTCTTCCGGTGGTTTCTCAGGCAAGCCAGTAGCCAAAGCGCGACAGTCTATGAAATCTCCACGGTGGAAATCCCAGTTGATTGGATAAAGCAACATAATCTAGAGGATAATAACCGAGACCGCGTTATTACGCTTGCTTTTTTGTTAGCGTCATATATAGGAGAAGAGTCATTACAAATAACTTGTATTGCAGATAGAGATCTTGATTTGGTCCTAAATCGACAACACAATTGTGGCTTACTTCTTTTTACTGACTACACTTGTATTGAGATGTACTCATTCAATGAAATGTGCATGGATAAGTTCTTGAATGTTTTCATTTGTGGATTTCCCCGCCGACCAGCATATGTGCTTCAACAACTTAGCTTGACCCTACAAAAGCTATTTCTTATTAGATTAGCTAATACACTATTGCATTTGGGACTTATGCAGATACCTTTTAAGCGGTGTTGTAGACTCAAAGACGGAGAAATCATCTTTAATGCTGAAGATTTTATTAATCGCTATCTCAATAAGAATAATATGCGATCAAGAAAACGGGAGTTCAGTGATGCTATAGAGTCCTGTAAATCAAGACTCTCTAATAACCCTCTTCATTGTATGCATGGTCACGACTACATTAATTTATTGGCGTGGTATTTAGCCAATCATCATGTTGACCGCAAGTTATGTGATTCTGAGGTTGTTGGGCGAAGCTTACTTGAGAGCCCTGAATTTAACCAGCTGACCAATGAATTGTTATTCAAGCAGCTATTGGATAGGGTGAATGAAGCTGATGCCCCTTGATTTCTCTGGCGCGATTCTTATGTCCTCCTAAGTCAATTATCGCCTCACCCACCTTCAAATAGAAGACCTATGTTGAGCCAGCATTTGCCTAGCACAAGGGACTGCAAAGCCCGCAATCGCTGGTGCAAAGCCAGCCGCTGCCGGCTTTTATATCAGAGGCCCGGAACAAGCGGGTTGGCATCGGGGGCAGAAGTAGGTGCCGCGGTTTTGCACCACGCACCGTTCTATGGTGCGGCCGCAAATGGGACAGGGTTCGCCTCCCTTATGAGCGACCTTGAAATCGAAATGAGCTGTGCCCAGCTCGCCCGCGGGACGGACGTAGGTATCCACGCTGGCGCCTTTGCTGCCGATGGCTGCCCGAAGAACCCTGCGGATGCAGTTATGTAAAGTTCGCACTTCCTTCGGCGATAGGTCGTCGGCTTTTCTCAGAGGGTGAATGCGGGAGGCAAAGAGGGCTTCATCGGCGTACATATTGCCGATTCCCGCCACGATACACTGGTCGAGAAGCGCGGCTTTTATGGGGATGTGATGCCGGCTTAATCTCTGCCGCAGAACGGCGGCGCTGAAGCTCTCGTCCAGCGGCTCGGGACCCAGCTTGCAGACCACGGTATCCGCATCCTCCACCAGCCACATCACTCCCAGCCGGCGCCGATCCCTGAAAACGAAGCGGTGCCCGTTGGAGAGATGAAAGACCGCCCGGGCATAGCGGGCAGCCTCTTCGGGATTCAACAGCAGGACACCGGTCATCCTGAGATGTATGATGAGCGACCTGCCGTTCGACAGGTGAAAGATGAGATACTTTCCCCGGCGTTCCAGGCTTTCTATTCTCTGCCCGATTAATCCGCGACGGACTTCCCTGGCAGAACCACCGCACACCACCTTCGCATCGAGGATAGTGACTTTAGTGAAGCTTTGCCCGACGACCCAAGGCGAAAGCTCGTTCTTAATCGTTTCTACTTCAGGCAGTTCCGGCATCTCTTGAGTCCCTCTATCCAGCCCAGTCTAGCTATATATCTTTTGAGAAGGCGAGTCCCAACCCGCTGGCATCCGGGCTAAGCGCAGCTAAACGTTGCCGCTAGGCCAATTTTGCCGCGTATCAGGCCCGAAGCTTTTTTCTTATTCCCTCGAGAGTTGCTTTCGCTTTGGTAGCCCCCTCGGATTCCCAGAGACTAGTAACCTTCACGCAAGGAAACTCACGACAATAAGCACAGTTCTCAACGCCTTTCTCATATCCGCAGCGTCGCACTTCACAAGTCGCACAGAACTTGAACAGCCTCCCCTCAGTCGCCAGACATCCTGCGCAGTCCATATCTTCCGGCTTAAGAGTCTCCGTCTCTGTGGACCACGATTTGGCGACTTCTTTCCTCAGTTCTCTGTCGTTTCTCTGCGTGGCGATAAACGTGCGACACTCGCTACATGTCATTCCGCAGAAAGCAATCATCTTCTCTGGCACTGTTGACCTCCTTTTTCCTCTCTTACGGCTCACGATTAATGTCGGCAGATTAAGTCTGAGTCTATCCCATCTCGGCCCAGTTCCTGCCCAGCTTGATGTCTATCCTGACAGGGACAAAAGCTCACCCTCGATCGCCTCTATTTCAGGCAGTTCCGGCATTCTCTACAAATGCCTGTACTGAGACCGCTTTATCGATATACTTCCCGTCGATGGCCTATGGCAAAGACTGTAGCCATACGCCCTTTGTCGTCGATAGTATATAAGACCCTGTAATTGCCCACTCTGAGGCGGTATTCTTCACGATCGCTAAGCTTCTTTGCGCCTGTGGGCCTGGGATTGTTTTCCAGCGAGAGGAGCTTTCCACTGATGCGTCTCTGAATTAGTCCCGGAAGCTTGTCCATCTCCTTCTCAGCGGAAGGGATGATTCGGACCTGGTACTTCACGCCTTTCGAGGTCGCTTTCTTTTGCCAGCCAGGTATTCTGTAAGAGGCCTGGATGGCTCCCCTTGCCGCTGCTGGATGACGGCCAAATCCAGAATATCTTCCCTGAGCCGAGGGTCCTCCAACAAACGGGTAATTACTGCTTCCTTCTCGGCCTTGGAAAGCGATTGTATCGCCATCAAATAAACTTCAGCCCTTGATTCAACAGCCTTCATTGCCTGCCCCACTTACATCATAACACAAAAACACCTACAATTCCTTTGCCCGAACCAGCGAGAGAATACGAACTTTTGTGAATGTGTGCATTGTTCTGGCCTTTGAGTTTATTTGGGATTTATTCCCCTATCCCATTTCGGCCCAGTTCTTGCCCAGCTTGATGTCAATTTTGACAGGGACGCAAAGCTGGAAAGCCCGGGGCATAAGCTCGGCGACCAGGGATTTCATTTCCGTCACCTCTGACCCGGGCACTTCGAAGAGCAGTTCGTCGTGTATTTGTAACAGCATCTTGCTCTTGAGATTCCGCCTCTCCATCTCACGGTATAGATTTATCATGGCGATTTTGATGATGTCGGCGGAACTGCCCTGCACGGGGGCATTTATGGCCATCCGCTCGGCAGCCTCCCTGACCATCCGGTTGGCAGAGTTGATTTCGGGCAGGAACCGCCTCCTCCCCAATACCGTCTGGACATAGCCCAGCTTGCGGGCCTGCTCCTTAGTAGCCTCGAGGTACTTCTTCACTTTAGGGTATTTCTCGAAATACAGGGCGATGAATTGAGCAGCTTCCTCCCGGCTCAGATTGGTGGCCTGCTCCAGGCCATAGTCACTCATGCCGTAAATCACGCCGAAATTGACCGTCTTGGCATTTCGGCGCATCTCGGATGTCACTTCCTCCTTAGGGATGTTGAAGAGCTTGGAGGCTGTCGTGGCGTGGATGTCCTCGTCCTGGGCGAAGGCGGCAATGAGGCCGGGGTCCTGGGAAAGGTGGGCCAGGACTCTAAGGTCAATCTGGGAATAATCGCCGCTTAGAAGATATGCCCCGGGCGGAGCTATGATGGCTTTCCTTATCTTATTCCCCATCTCAGTCCTTATCGGTATATTCTGGAGGTTGGGGTCGCTGGAGGAGAGCCGTCCGGTAGTCGTGCCCGTCTGGTTGAAGGTGGTATGCACCCTGCCAGTCTTGCGGTTGATAAGCGCAGGCAGGGCGTCAACATAGGTTGACTTGAGCTTGCTGAGCTGGCGATATTGCAGTATGAGTTCAACCACAGGATGAACGCCTCTCAACGCCTCCATGACCGAGGCTTCGGTGGAGTAGCCGGTCTTGGTCCTGCGAGACTGCGGAAGCTGGAGGTCCTCGAAAAGCACCCTGCCTAGCTGCTGGGGCGAGTTGATATTGAACTGGTGTCCGACACTGCCGTAGATTTCCTTCTCCAGCCTCAGGAGTTCCTTGCCCAGTTCCAGAGACATCTCACGGAGCAGGCTGGTATCCAGAAGAATGCCATTTTTCTCCATAGCCACCAGGACTGGAACCAAGGCCATCTCCACTCCGGCGAAGAGCTGCCATAGTCCCTGCTTTTGCAGCTCGTCTTCCAAATGCTCCTTTAAGCTCCAGACCATGTCCACGCTGGCGCAGGCATGGTCGCCAACCCGGCTTACATCCAGCAGAGATAGGGAGCTTTGTTTCTTGCCTGTGCCGGTTAATTCAGCGGGGGTTGCTATCTCGATGCCCAGCTTATTAAAAGCCAGCGCCTTGAGGCCCAGGCTTTTTTCGCCAAGGAGATAGGCTGCGAGCATGGGGTCGAAATTCAGATTCTCAAGCTCCACCCCGCAACCAGCCAATACCGCCATAACATGCTTGCCGTTGTAGGCAATCTTGCCTACGTTAGTCTTTTCCAAAATCGGCTTGAGCCGGGCTGTGACCTGAGTCATCGGCAATTGCGGCGGCTGGTTCAAGCCCTGGTGTCCCAGAGGTACATAGAACGCCTTCCCCCGGGCTGGCGATATGGCTATGCCTATGAAATCGGCCATCATAGCCTTTTCGCCAGTGGTTTCAACCTCAATAGCGAGGCCCTGCGCTTTTTCCAGTTCGCCTGTAAGCTGATCCAGGGCTGTCTCCGTGTTCACTATTTGAGCCCTGACTGCCGACGGTTGGGCGGGTACAAGACCCGCCCCTACGGAGGGAGGGTGGGTCGGTACAGAACCAGCCGCGGAGGACTGGGAGCTCTCGGCCTGCGTCTGGGGCAGCCTGGGAAGCAGATTGATAAATTCAAGCTCCTGGAAAAGCTTCACTACCTCACCACGGTCATAGTGGCTGACCTGACAGGTCTTCAAGTCCAGCTTGATTGGAACATCTTTGACTATTGTAGCCAACTGCTTATTCTGAAAAGCTTTGTCGCGATATTCGCGTAGCGTGCTCTGCAACTTGCTCGGCGTTATGTCTTCGATGTGGTCGTAGATTCCCTGGAGGCTGCCGTATTGCTGAAGCAATTTAGTGGCTGTTTTCTCACCGATACCCGGCAGGCCGGGTATATTGTCCGAGACATCGCCGGCCAGTGCTTTGAGGTCAGCGAGTTGTTCCGGTTTGAGGCCGTATTTCTGCTCCACTGTTTCCACATCGTAAAGGACGGTATCGGTGAAAGTCCGCCTAGGGGCAAGGGTCTTAACTCGAGGCAAAACAGACTGTAGCATGTCATTGTCGCCGGTGACGATGATGGTCTCGATGCCCTGCTCGTCGGCCTGCTTGCTTAAGGTCCCCAGGACGTCGTCGGCCTCGAAGCCGTCAATTTCAAAGACGGGGATATGGAAAGCTTCCACCAACCGGTGGACCTTTTTTATCTGGGTTTTCAATTCCTCGGGCGTGGCCGGGCGCTGCGCCTTGTATTCCTCGAACATCTCGTGTCTGAACGTCGGTGTGGGGCGGTCAAAGGCGATAGCCCAGTGAGTGGGCTTGAAATCGGCAAATACCTTGAGCAGGGTGCTGGCAAAGCCGTAGACGGCGTTGACCAGTTCTCCAGTTTTGTGCTGCGTCAGCGGAGGCAAGGCATGAAAGGCGCGATGCACCAGGGCATTGCCGTCAAAAAGCAGCAGAAGCTGTTTCTCTTCTTTTGCCACA
>Ga0256868_10000521_pt1 | contig 22347 bp, 16 predicted proteins | sample RVTome_13_FD_187341 | JGI IMG/M metagenome (GOLD analysis project Ga0256868, IMG submission 187341) | Soil microbial communities from uranium-contaminated site in the Upper Colorado River Basin, Wyoming, United States - RVT92D227 HiSeq ...
ACTGCGGCAGCAGGTTCAGCAGAAGGACTCTGACATAAATCAGATTAGAAATGAGCTTGATGTTGAGAGACAATCGAAGGTTGAAGCTCTTACAAAACTGAATGCCTCTCAAGAGAGCTTCGAGGAACAGAAGGCACTCATCGAGGCGATGAAGACGGAGATGACCGACACATTCAATGCCCTTTCATCAGCAGCCCTCAAAAGCAGCAGCGAGGACTTTCTCAGGCTTGCCTCAGAACATCTCGGCAAGGTGGTTGCTGATACCAAAGGGAAACTCGGTGAGCATCAGGCAGCAATGGACGGCATGATAAAACCACTGTATGAAACATTGAAAAGATATGAAGAGCAGATCAGGTCAATCGAAGAAAGCAGACATAAGGCATATGGAAGCCTTGAGGAACAATTAAGGGCACTGGCATTAACCCATGAAAACCTCCAGAGGGAAACGAGCAATCTTGTTTCAGCCTTAAGAAAACCCCAGGTTCGTGGCAGATGGGGTGAGATGCAGTTAAGAAGGGTTGCAGAACTTTCAGGGATGTCCATGCACTGCGATTTTACTGAACAGCAATCTATGGATACGGAAAAAGGCAGGATAAGACCAGATATGATTGTGCATCTACCCATGGAGAGGGAGATTGTTGTTGATTCAAAGGTGTCACTGGAAGCATACCTTGATGCCATCGCAGCTACAACAGAGGATGAAAGAAAAGCAAAGATGGAGAAGCATGCTCAGCAGGTAAGGTCACACATGAATAAGCTCGCATCTAAGGAATATTGGAGCCAGTTCAAGCAATCCCCTGAATTTGTTGTACTCTTTATCCCTGGCGAATCCTTTTTGAGTTCAGCCCTTGATATGGACAATACCATTATAGAGGATGGTATCGAAAAGCGGGTTATTGTTGCGACGCCAACCACCTTCATCGCTTTACTCAGGGCTATAGCCTACGGATGGAGGCAGGAACAGCTTACAAAGAATGCACAGGAGATTAGCGAATTGGGCCGTCAATTGTATGAAAGGATGAATACACTTGTTCAGCATTTTGATAGTATCGGCTCTAATCTTGAAAAGGCTATAAGTGCATATAATAAGGCAGTTGGTTCTATGGAATCGAGGATATTGCCTTCTGTAAGGAGATTTAAAGAACTCGGCGTTACAGGTGCTGACGAGATACCTGTTATCGAGCAGATAGACCAGACACCGAGGAACTTGAGTATACTTGAATTAGACTCTGATCGAGATGATAAATAGCTTTTAAATCCTAAAAGGAGGAGGTAGACAGCCATGTCAGAGAAATTAAGTCATGAGGAGTTTGTAAAAAAAGCGATTATGAGTTTGAGAAAGGAGGGGTACAAAGGCATTCATTCTGTATATTCAGGGTTTAACAACGCATTCAAGAAATACTTCGACGGAGAAAACCCTGTGGAGGTTACCAATAAGCTTGCTCAGGAAGGAAAGGTCGTCATCAGACCTGTCAAGGGGGGAGTGATGCTGTATCTCCCGGAGGAAGCTCCTGCCTCAAGGGTCGTAGCGGATGAGGCATTAAAAAAGATGGGACTTGAATGAGATCGAGGATTCTCGAGGAGGCAAAAGAGTTAAGGAAAATCTGGGGCGCGTTCAGGGCATCACGGGTGCTTATTACTGCTAATAATTACAGGATATTCGATTATCTCACAAAGCCTCAATCGGCCCGGATAGTTTCAAAGAGACTTCACAGAGAAGGACAATCTCAATCTTTTAAAAAAATGTAAAAAGGCATTGAACAAGGGAGGAAGGATTGTTAACCAGGAATTTTATATAAAAAGAGAAAGAACACATCCGTTTCAGAGCGCACTCTTTTCAGTGAATATGCTCGTCAATACGAAGAGCGGCAGATGTTATTCTCCTGAAGAGATAATAAATTGGCTCTCAAGAATAAAGTTGGAAAATATACAAGAGAGACTTATTGAAGATACGGTACTGATCACAGGACAACGGAACTGAAAGGTTAAATTACCAGCATTAATGAATTGTTCACAAAAAAGCATTATTTGTTCCATAAAGTGATATTACTGTTGACAAAAAGTAATTTATGTTATATAAATTAAATAAGGTAAAAAAATATTCTCATTTATTGAGAGTGAAGAAAGGGGGTGCATAGTTAGTGGCCGTTAAGAAACCAGCTGCAAAGAAAGCCGCTGCAAAGAAGCCTGCAAAGAAGAAGACCGCAAAGAAGAAATAAGTTTCCTTTACACGCAAAAGATGTTTTTAAAGAGCTGGAGAAGAAATTCTCCAGCTTTCTTTTGTTCAGCATTTCCTGCTATGGAAATCTATTCAGGGGAAAATTCAAGCAGATATTTCCATCGTATTGAAAATAGAGAAAAATTATGAGGCTATGATTCAGGTTCAACCCCTACGGAATCCAACCATTCGATAATTTCTCTTTTCATCGATTTTGCATTATAACCATGCCATCTTTTTCTTTCCTTGGGATAATCGATCAGGACATCTTTGAATTTCCTGAAAGCACCCCTCCCGTCAAGGGCTGCAGATAGGTCTTCTCTGAGGATCGGGTCTTCAATGGTTTCTATGAATTCGACCATTGATTTATAAGCTGAGGAAGATGCTCTCTCGGGTATTCGGATATACCTTTCATCTTCATCCAGGAGGATATCCAATGCCAGTTCCACCTCATCTTCCATCCATTCTGGCAGTTCGGGTTCTTCATCAAATTCTATGTATTCTATGTCATCCTCTATATCATCGGAATCACTATCGTATAAGCGCGATTTAACTTCAGACAGTATTTCCTCCGAAAAGGCCAGAACTTCACCAGTGTCTATATCAAGAAAATAGTCGAAAGTATCCCTCACGACGTCTTCCATGGCCTTCTGGATCTCATCAAAATCTATTTTCAGTTTTTTCATAGAGACGAATTTCTGGATATCTGCTGTTTTAAAATGAGGAGGAAATCGCTGTCTTTTTCACATACCCCTCTCCAATTACACTTACTGCAATATTTCATCGACCATGTTATCAATATGCCTGGAATTTTCTTCTTTATTTCCTCCCATGCGATACTAGCTCGCTCGTTTACGTTTAATAATTTCAATGCCGTTTCGTCCATTTCCCTTATCCCTGATTCGGCATTGGTATCATAAAGACAGATTTTACCCTTAAGATACGGACATTTCCTGCAGACGTCATCGGCCCCTGAGTACACATCTATCTCTACCCCTGCCACTGCTCTTTTCAGGAGTTCGTTCAGATTTTCGATAAATTCAAGATCATATCCCTCTCCGTTGAAAAAATGAAGACAGATGAGATGGTGGCCTCTGAGTTTTATAGTTTCTCCCGGGGATGACTTCATATCGTTAGAGCTTGATCAAAGGATCTACTGCCCCCGCTTCTTTAAAACCCTTTTCCCTGAAGATACAGCTGTCACATTTTCTGCAAGGAATCAGCGCAGAGAGCGAAGGGCGGAGAGTAAAGTGATGTTTTTTATAATTTTTAGCTTTTAACTTTGAACTTTGAACTGCTCCGGGTTGCGGATCATAACAGCTCCATGTCAATGAATAGTCAAGACCCAGTTCCAACCCTTTTTTTATAATCTCTGATTTCTTCAGATGAATAAGGGGTGCCCTGACCGTAAACTTTAATCCGCCCTCGACAGATGCCTTTGTGGCAAGGTTCGCCATATCTTCGAATGCCCTGAGATATTCTGGCCTGCAGTCAGGATAGCCGCTGTAATCTACGGCATTTGCACCGATAAAAATATTCTCTGCCTGCAGCACCTCTGCCCAGGCAAGAGCAAAAGATAAAAATATCGTGTTGCGGGCAGGAACATAGGTTACCGGAATGGTCGCAAGTTGAGAGTCAATAGTCCAGAGTCTGGAATCTTTTTCTTTATTTTGACTTTTTACTTTTGAATTCTGACTACTGACTTTTTTCGGTACTTCTATTTCTGATGTTAAGGCAGATCCACCAATTTCTCTCAAATCAAATCTTATGATAAGATGGTTTTTAACACCGAAAGCAGATGCGACCATTTTTGCAGAATCGATCTCTCTTTTATGCCTCTGGTGATAATCAAAGCTGATGGCATATAATTCATATCCCTCGGATTTTGCGATCGCGAGTGTTGTTGAAGAATCAATCCCGCCGCTCAGGAGAACAACAGCATTTTTTTTAATCATGATTTTTGTAAGAATGTATCATGGGTATATCTGTACTCTTAATAAGGCTACCTTGCAGGCCATAACAACCGGGAATATACGAGATGTCCTGACTTGCACTGCATATTGGATTTGAAAACATATTATCGAATAGTTCTGAAATAACGGGACTAATAAATATCGTCTGATGTCCCCTCTTGTCCATCTGCACCAGTACTCAGAATAATGAAAGTATATTTGTTCTGGTTGTAAATATAAGGGTTCCCCCACGGGTCCAGCCTATTTGATATTACATCGAGCGTTTCAGGATACGAACCATGTTCGAACTTGTAAGTCTCTATCCCGAACCTGAGGGTGTCAATAACTTCCGCGGCACGGAATCTTTTGAAGATATAACCCGAGTCCAAGAAGAAAGAAACAAGGGACAGCAGGAAGGCAGCCACAATGACTACTACAGGGAGAACACGATACGGTATTACAGGTTTTTTCTCTTTTTTCAGAAGCGCTTCTGTAGTGACCGGTAAAACCTCTTTTTGTTCTATATGTCCTTTCTCTATGAGTGTAACAAGGGTCTTTGATACAGAAAAATCATCCTTGCCGGAGATGTCAATGATGGTGCTGACATCATTTTCTCCATCGACCAGAGAAAGAATGTCCTTTTCTTCATCGTTCAGTTCTGTAACATCTTCAGCCTTTTTTATGAATACGGTATCGAGCGTTATCTTACCTTCGATGACAGTCCATTCGTCAATTATCCTCAAACCTTCCATGAGTAGGTGCTGAGTATCAATGGATATCGGGATGTCCCTGTCAACCGGAACAGCCTGAGGATTAAATTCATATGTTCCTTCTTTCCAGTTGAATATCTGAATGACTGTTTCTTTGATCTGGCCGACGAGGATTTCTTGTATATCTTCTTTTTTTACAATCCCTCTTTTGACCATAATATTCCCGAGTTTTATATTCGAGCTTCGCTGTTCGTCAAGAAGAGATTGAAGTTCTTCTTCCCGCAGAAGGCCTTTTTTAACAAGTACTTTTCCCAGCCTGTTTACTTCAATCCTTCTCTTTGATTCAGCTGCTGTAATATTGCCATCGATGAAGAGAAGCCTCACCTTGTCCAGCTTTCCTTCAAGGGTCAGTACGCCGGTTTTCCGCTGGAAGAAAATTAGCTGAAGTATGTCAGCGAGGCCAAAATCTTTGAGAGATCCTTCTAAAGCCAACCTTTTGCAATCCTCCGTCGTGTTATTACATTAGAAATAAAATATACGGCAATCATTAAAAATATTGATACCAAGTTTAGCCAGATATGTGAGAAAGCCGACATCTCAATTACAAATATGGAATTCATTACCGGCACCATGAAGAAAAACAAAAAAGGCCACAGGAATAGTAAGCCGTATAAAATATTCCCTGAGTATATTTGGCCGGAACCGGGGATTATCAGGGAAAGCAGTTTTATGATATCCTTCTTCTTTTTTCGATGTTCATAAACAGTGAGAATCCTTGCAATTCTCTCCTTCGCATCAAGCTCATCGAGCTTCACTAAAGAACGGTAACATTGTAAACACATACGACCCCACAGAATGTGCTTCTCGCACTTATTACATAATATTTTGCCGCATCTGTTACATCTGTAAGCCCTGTTTTTGACCCGTGTGTCAAAGACAGAAAAAAATATAATCATGGCAATTGCTACAGCAGGCATGAATATCAGTGGTACCGTTGATAAACCCATGGTTGTTGTTTGCGGTGCTTTTTTGCTGGAGTATTCCCAGATGACGGACTTGGGCATGCCCTCATCAATAACAAATCTGTTCGGATTCCAGCTGACTATCGCCCTGTATGCCGAAACAGCCTCACTGTCCAGTCTCTGGGCTGCAAGAAAAAATTCCTCACCTTTATCAAAATCGAGTGACTTTCTGTATACCTGGCTGAGATTGTAAAGTGAAGACGGAAGAGGTTTGATTCCGTTTGCTTTTGTATAGAGCTCCTTCGCCGTTTCGATATCATTAATCGCAACATAGCAGTTTGCAAGATTGTTATATATGAGGGCATTAGGTTTTGCAGCAACAAGATTTTTATAAATATCTATTGCTTCACCGTATCTGCCCTCGCGCTTCAAGGCAAGAGCATAAGAGAAGCGTTCAACAGGATTATCGCTGGCCTTCAGGAGAGAGAGCGCATATCTGTTTCCCTTTGATTCATTCACATCAACAACAGCCCTTAATTCAGCTGAAGTCGGAGCACTGAAAACCATTGAGACGGCCTTGAAGACAAATGGTAAAAAAAGAAGAAATACAAGATAAAGATAAAGAACAATCCGGTCCCATTTCCTGAGGTAAAAGCTGACCATAACAAGCAGGCTTCCCAATAAATAGAGCGGCCCGAATATTGCGAATATAAATACAAGAAGGAGAAGAAGCTTCGTCCTGTCTTCTTTTATATCATGGGAGATTAACGGGATATCCCTGATCGTTCTTATGATGACAATGACGAAAACAGAGATAACGAAGGAAAGGATTACGCTCATAAGGAATGAAGCTGTCACCATGAAAGTCCACCAGAAATTCCGCTCATATGCTGCAATCCCCTGCAATGTGTAATCGACAGCCTTAAATATTCCCTGATGTCTAAAACTCAGACTATCTTTTGCCAATTCAAAATAGACGGCAGGGAGGTCCGGAGAATACCGGTGTGCATCTTTCAGGATGCTTTTTGCCGCAGACGGGTCTGTTTTGGATTTCTGGATGAGCAGATAAGAATAGGGCTCTGAATTCCTTATTCCGTTGTCAAGCTGGTTTTCATATACATCCGCCCCGGTGCATAGAGAGGGAAAACATATAACAAGCTGGAGTAAAAGAAGCAAGATAAACTTTTTCACGCCCGTTGACCTACTTTCCTTTCAGTCCCTTTCATAAGCCTTTGCATATTATCCCTGTGACGGAAAAGGACAAGTACTGCAATAAGGATTGCGATAAATAATTTTCCTTTATCGCCGGGATCAAAAAGAAAAATATTTATCGGGAGGAGTCCGAATGACACAATTGCTCCCAGGGATGAATATTTTGTTAGAAAAACTACTATTAACCATAGTATGAGAGTCAGAACAGATACCCACGGAGAATAGAAAAGGAGAACCCCGATACTTGTGGCAACTCCCTTGCCTCCCTTGAAACCCAGGAATATTGAACAATTATGTCCCAGGATTGCAGCTATACCAATGAGACCTTCATAGAATGGTTCCATTCCTAAGTACCTTCCGATTGCAACTGCCACGGTTCCTTTTAAAATATCTCCGATAAGGGTCAGGGTAGCCGGCCATTTACCGAGCGACCTCAATACATTGGTCGCACCGATATTGCCACTGCCGACCTTCTTGAGATTAACTCCTTTCAGCTTTGCTACTATTATACCAAAGGGAACCGAACCAAGGCTAAATCCGACAATCAATAGTAAAATAATCTTCATCGTATCTGTTTTTTTATATCTTTTTCCCGAAAGATATTGTGTACCTGATTCCTGAGACAATAGAAAGAAATAATGCCGACCAGATAAGGACTATTCCGATGTCATAAAGATCAATACCGAAAATATTTTTCTCGAGTATAAGGCAGAGTATTGCGATTATCTGCAGAGTTGTCTTTATTTTTCCACCGATCTCGGCAGGGATTACTATATCTTTTGAAAGGGCGACCGCCCTGAGGCCTGTTACGAGAAATTCTCTTACAATGATGGTAATTGCTATCCATGCAGGCAGTCTTTCCATATCAACAAGTACAATGAGAGCGGATATAACCAGGAATTTATCAGCAATAGGATCGAGGATAATGCCGAATTTGGTTATATCGCCTGAGCGCCTTGCAAGATAACCGTCGAGGAAATCTGTTATTGAGGCAATACCGAATATAAAGGCTCCGAAAATAGGATGCGGGTAGACTGTAAATATGAAAACGGGGATAAGTACGATCCTGCTGAGCGTGAGTAAAGTTGGCAGATTAAGCTTTAGAGTACTCATCAAGAATGTCCTTCCATAATCCATTTGCTTTGATGAGTAAATCACATACCTCTCTGACAGCACCCCTGCCGCCCTGTTTTTTCGTTACCATCTTTACAAAAGGTTTAACCTCATCATCAGCGTCTGCAACAGTGACCGGGAGGCTGCACCGTTTCAAAACAGGTATATCAACAATGTCATCACCGACATATGCTATCTCGCTGTCACTGAGGGAATATTTTTCAGCAAGTATCCCGTATGCAAGTCTCTTATCGAAGCATCTCTGAAATACATCTTTCACCCCGAGCTCCATCGCCCTTCTTTCAACGACTATTGAATATCTGCCCGTTATCAACGCTACCTTGATCCCTGCTTTTAAAAGCATCTTTATCCCGTGTCCGTCACGGACATGAAAGGACTTGTACTCATTGTTGTTGTTGTCAAGGATGATGCTTCCATCAGTGAGTACACCGTCAACATCGAGTATAAGCAATCTGATTTTTGCGGCAATTTCGAAAAGTTCTTTTCCGGAGATATGTTGCATTTTATGCTTTATGCCTTAACAGTACCGAATTTCTTATTCCCTGCAGCTTGCTGCGGGGGTATTCGTTGTAAGGGAGAAAAATTATCAACACAAAAAGTATATCAAAGAAAAGGAGAAAAGTCATTGAGAAACATGACACAAATATGAATGTTATACGTGGGTTAAGTAATAGTTAACAGCAGGTATTTCCCCATGTGAAGCTCTTGCAGCAGCCATTGCGGTGGGAACAATAGAGTATGCCGATGGAATGGACAGATTTGCTCAAAAAAGAGACAGCCGTATCACTGCCTGCAGCTATCCTGTGTTTGCTGTAACCTGTTCTTTTTCAATTGTAGTTTGCCATTTGATGAACAAAATTTCTCGTTCCGTCACAGAGCAATTCGAATATGTCTTCATATTTCGAATCTATTTTATGAAAGGTTTCTCTTCCGATAAAATTGTACTTCGAGGCAAGTTCAAGGCAGGTTTGTGTTTTGGAGGCTGCCTGTGCCGCGTCTGATAACTTACTGATAAAGATAGCTCTGTTTTCTTTCATGCGCCAGGCATCTGCAAGACTAGTACATACCATTCTTGAATTTTTCCGGACCTGATCGGTTAAGTAAAATTTCTCTTTGGGGAAATTTTTCGATGCCTCGAAAATTTCCTCAAATATTTCTATCGCTGTTTCAAATACAAAATGATAAACTTCAAAATCCAGTTCACCATTCACTCTTTTCTTCACATCTCTCATTTTATAATCCTCCTTTTTTGTAATATTCATGTTCTTCGTGTCGAACTGATTTAACGTTCGGAATTCTTAATGTTTTATCACCATATCTCCGGTTTTCATTGTATCCCCCAAGGTTTTGAACTCTGCAAATTCCATTCAGCCCGGATTTAAGAAAGAATAGAGCACGCTGAGCTATGACCGATACCGGATCGTTGGCAAGTTCTGCAATGGCTTCAAGGTTTTCAGGGCTGGGGAAACGGCTCAGAAATTCGGCACATGCAAGTCTTATATACCAGTCATTACTGGAAATAACATTTCTAAAGAATGCGCTGTCATCTTCCGTCCCACATCCGGATAACGCCTTATAGGCAATGCGGGATTCATCTGCTTGCAGGGTCAGGGCAGCGTTCCGAAGGGTTTCCCGTGCCTCAGATCCGCCGATGCGGCCCAGGATTTCGAGTATGAGGGATTTGATGTAAGATGAGGTTTTATCCAGATGTGAAACGAGAATCGGCACACTTTCCTTATCTCTGAATTCACCTGCTGCACGGATAATCTGCTCAACAGGGTAAACAGCGAGTATTTCCCTGAGTACCGGTAGGAGTTCACTGAGATTTGCTTTAACGGCGACTTCTGCTGCAACAGGGGCATAAACACCGGGATTATCCGCTATCCATTGAATCCACGGGAGAGATTTCAGAATTGCCTTGCTATCAGTTATCTGTGATATGACCAGAATACGGCTGTTCTGATGTAAGTCAAATATCTCAAGGGCGATGCAGATGGGAGAAATTCCCAGGAAAGAAGAGATAACCAGCCTTGTTTCATCATCCACATCAGTATCTATTAAGAGTGACCGCACCAGTTTTTTGTGAATTCGAAGAAGGGGATTCAATAAATATCTGTAAGGAATCGGTACCCTGATGTATAAATCAAGAATTGCAGGTACAATCGCAGGGTCCTTGATTTTCTGAAGGGCATTTACAATGCAGTCGAGATACTCATAATGTTCATAACTTCCTGTTGCAGCCTTAAGTATCGGAATCGGGGTATCTTTCGGGAAGAGAGACACAAGTTGAAACCCCCAGACCTGTTGTATACTGCGAGTGTTCAACAGGTACGGAATAAGATCATTGCGATTCTTCAGGCAAGCAGGAAGAATTTGCGGGTAAGACAGGTTATCTGCCAGAATAGCAAGTGCTTTCTTGTCATCCGGTACTGAACCCAATGCCAGAACACATTGTGCAGCAGAAAGGCGGATTGTATCAGATGGGTCATCGAGGTACGGGATAATGGACTTGCGAAGGCCCTGAATTTTAGGCGGTTTCTTTGCAACCCCCTCAATTACATGGGCTAAAAGGCCGAGCATTATTTCGGTATCGAGTTGGCTATGAAATTTAAGCCAGTTTTTGGACAATACGCGTAAGGCAATGGTGCCGCCAATGCGTGCAAGTGCCTCTGCAGCCAATGACCCGGTCACAGGATCTGACAGCAGGTTTGCAAGAGGACGAACAGCCAGGGAAGAACGCAGTTCCCCCAGAGCCTTAATAGCAGCCATTTTCAACCATGAATCGGATTTCAGGAAAGGTGCGATATCGGATACAGACCTGTCATCGCCAAGATGTCCGATGGTTATGATAGCTGCCTGAACCACATTGGGATCAGGATGGTAAAGCAGGGAGCGGAGCATTTCCAGCACCCTCGGGTCTTTTAGGTGGTTAAGAACCTGAATCGCCTGCAGAACAGTGTCAGGATTATTATCCTGTAAAAGACTTAAGGCAAAGGAGAATGAATGATTGCCTTTTTCGTCAAATTTGAGCTGCTTATGTTCCAAAAAAGTACTGATTGACATGTTTTACCCCTTTACTGTTTTTTTTAAATAGATATAGAACCGGCTGTCCAGCAGCCAGGAATCTCCGGTTGTGCAAATCGTTCTCATCGCCATAAAACGTTTTAAAATACCCCCCCACTTTTCAGAGCGTCTTTTATGATGTTGGTAGAAACAGGCTTCTCGAAATAAAATGATGCTCCGAGGCTGTAAGCCTTTTTCATGACATCCTCATTTCCATAAGCCGTTATCAGGATTACCTGAGATTCCGGGTGGCGCTCCTTCACGTAACGAATAATATCTAATCCTTCCTCACCCGAAAAACCCGAAAGCCTGAGATCTGCAATAACAGCAGAATAGGAATGTCTATCCAGCAACGCGAATGCTTCATCTATTGTTTCAGCAGTATCGACCTCAACGTTCGGACACTCAAGCAGTTTCTTGAAAGCCATCAGAATAGTTGTTTCATCGTCTACGATAAGTATATGTTTAATCATTCCCTTTCCTTATTCAGCAAATAAGCATCTTTTTCAAGAAATCGTTAACAGAGCTAATATTGCAAGTTGCCATAAACAGTATTAGAGCAAGATGAATGCCAGTAGGGGGGAAAGAGTATAACTATAGGCAGAATAAGGATTTTCTGATTTTGTTGCTAGAGGAGGATTCTCATTTTTATTAAAGTATTCTCAAAGTGAGAATCAACAGGTGAATAACAGAATTGCGTGACGAACTGAATTATTAACAGTCTCAGAATTGAATGCACATTTATTAGAAAATCTCCCCTTTCCCCTCCGTCCAAGCATGGACGGACCAAAGAGGGGCATTATTCCTCCCTTTGGTCCGTCCGTTTTCTGACGGAGGAGGTTAGGAGGGATTTTATAAAACTTATGTCGTTATTATTATGAGATCCTTAATAACAATCCGGTGATTCAGAAAATGTTTAAAGATTTACTACTGGTTTTTCTGGAATTTCTTCAGTTTCCTGTATAAGGTGGCCCTTGAGATGCCCAGAGCATCTGCTGCCTTGCGCGTGTCCCCACCGAATCGCCTTATTATTGTCTTGATATGAGTCTCTTCAATGTTTTCCAGATTGCTTCGATCTCCGGTATTCTCCACGGGAGTACGGGAGAAATCCAGGCCGGAAAAGTGTTCAAGAGTCAAAGACTGGCCATGTGCAAGCAAAAGAGCCCTTTCCAACATATTTTTCAATTCACGGATGTTGCCTGGCCATGTGTAGTTTTTTAGCAACCGCATCACTTCCGGAGAAAGATCAAAGTTGAATGATCCTAAAGTCCTGAGCAGATGGTGGACAAGTCCAGGGATGTCTTCTTTCCTCTCGCGCAGGGGTGGAATCATAACTGGTAATACATTGATGCGGAAATACAGATCCTTCCGGAATCTGCCATGCTGCGTTTCTTCCAGGAGGTCCCGGTTTGTAGCGCAAATAAGCCTGAAATCGCTTCTCCGCATCTTCACTTCGCCAAGTCTCCGGTACTGTTTTTCTTCAACAACCTTAAGGAACTGGGCTTGTACTCCAAGGTCCATGTCACTTATCTCATCAAGAAAAAGGGTCCCGCCATCTGCTACCTCGATCAGACCCTGCCTGTCCAGCACTGCAGAAGTGAACGCACCTTTTGCATGGCCGAAAAGCTCGCTGGCGAGCAAGTCACCCCTGAGATTCGAACAGTTCAGTTCCACAAAAGGAGCGAGACTTCGTGCACTGTTGTCATGGAGCCATTTTGCCAAAACACCTTTGCCGGAGCCTGTTTCACCAAGAAAGAGAACAGGGGAATCGTTTTTTGCAGCGAGCGAAGCAAGATCCATCACCTTTTTCATATCAGGACTTTCGCCAAAATAAATCTGGTCTTTTTTCTCAAGCCTCTGATTAGTCAGGTGCCTTCGTCTGAGGGTTCCGAGTTCAAGACTTTTTCTCAGAAAAATATCGAGGTCTTCCATGTTGACGGGCTTGGTCAGGAAATTATCTGCACCGCGTCTCATAGCTTCGACAGCTACAGGAATATCTCCAAACCCGGTAATGATGATAATCGGTATATCGGGATAGCCTGCCCTTAACTCTATGATCCAGTCCAGGCCGCTTCCGTCCGGCAGGTTCAGATCAAGCAGAATTGCATCAAAACGCTGGGTTATGATAGCCTCTTTTGCCTCTGAAAGCAGAGCTGCGCCCTGAACTGTATATCCCACCTTAGAGAGATACTTCGTGAACCCGAACCTTGTTCCTTCGTCATCGTCAATTAAGAGGATTTTCGGTTTCATAACCAGCCTTTCTAAAAAATTGGTAAACTGATTTCTACCGTACAACCCGGCGGCGGAGCGTTGTTCCGTATTATGATATCACCGCCATGAGCCTGAATAGCATTTTTGACTATGCTCAAGCCTAAACCATTTCCCCTCTTCCGCGTAGTAAAAAACGGTTCAAAAACCTTCTGCAAGTTTTCCGGAGGTATTCCATTCCCTTCATCGACTACACATATCCGTGCGGTCTTACCCTTTGGTCGCGAGACAACAAAGTGTATTTCGCTTCCATCAGGGCTGTGTTGGGCCGAATTCTCCAACAGGTTCAGAAACACCTGCTGAAGCCTGGCCCTGTCTGCCATTACAAGGAGATTATCGACTTCAGCCGGTAAAACTAATTTTACCTTATGCGTTTGGGACAAGGATGTCTGCTTCCATAAATCAACAGTTGACGCGCATATGGACGACAGGGAGTCCTTATGCAGGTTTGATGGCTGAATCGGTTTTCCGAGGTCAAGAAGATCTCCCATTAACCTTGAGAGCCGGTCTACCTGTGTCCTGATATGATCGAGATACGGCTTATATTCAGGATTGTCACCGATATCCTGAAACAGCGCTTCTGTGATTGCCAGAATTGCATTCAGCGGGTTGCGGACTTCATGGGCGACACCTGCGGCCATCTGTCCGAGGAGCTTGATTCTGTCCAGCTGCCTCAGTTGTGTTTCCATAACATTCCGTTCAAACTCATAGGCGATATATCTTGCAAAAATTTCGATAAGGCGGATTTCATCTTCACTGAATGTGCGATCCTTATAATCCATGGCACTGAGGGCACCCACTACCTTACCGCTGATATTTCTTATGGGGATTCCAAGGTGAGTCTTGAAATCGTATTGCGAAAGAAGCTTATTTTTCGGATAAAGTTGATGGAGGGAACCTTTGGTCTGGCATGGCTCATTTTTTTCACACATCCGCGTACAGGGGGAATACTCCAGAGGGGTTACTTCGTTATGGGTAAAGTCCCCATCGGTTATTCTGGCGATTATCCTGATCTGGTCTTCTTCAAAATGCTCAACTGAAACATATGCAATCTTCAGCAGGTTGGCGAGATTAAAAACCACATGTTCGCATACCGCTTCATATGAGCCGCGGATTGTAGTAGCAATGTTGTAAACAGACTGCAACACTTCCAGGCTTTGAACCAAACTCTCCTCTGCGCGCTTGCGTTTCGTGATATCCTTTTGGATAACCACGATATTCATGATGCCTTCTCTGTCGTTACAGACAGCAGAAGCCGTGCAGTCAGTATTGATAATTGAGCCGTTTTTGCAAATGAGATCTGTTTCATGGCGAATGAATTTCTGATTGAGAAGGATAGGAAATTGTCCGGAAAAAATTTCTTTCGAAGCAGGTGTGAAGAACTCTGCTATACTTGAACCAATAAGTTCATCCTCTGAGTAACCTAATCTACGGATGACGGCAGGATTTACCTGCACGATTATTCCGTTATTGGTCAATACATACATAAAATCGGTCATTGAATTAAAGAAAGAACGGAGCCTCTCCTCGCTTTCGAACAAAGCATCTTCTGCCAGCTTCCGTTCGGTAATATCTTCGATAACACCGTCAATCCATTTAATCTCACCATATTCATCATATTGTACTTTTGCTGTTATAGAGCCCCATATAGGGGTACCATTTTTTTTGCAGAGTTTCAACAGCTCATCTTTTACGTAGCCTTGTTTCTTAATTTTTTCCATAAATTTTATTCTGTCTTGAGGATCCTGGTAAAGTGAGTATGTCTGAACTTTTAAGAACTCCTCGACCGAATCATAACCAAACATCCTGACTATCGCAGGATTTGCCTGGAAAAAGCTTCCATGAGGGCTACCTGTTTTTCTATATACTCCAATATTTACGTTCTCGACAAGTGTCTGATATTTTTTTTCCAACAATTGTTCTCTCTCTTTATAGTAATCAATTTTTTCTTTAAGTTCAGAGGGTGATAATTTGAGATCGGCAAGGATTTCTGCATAAACTTTTGATAACTCCCCTTCCTCTACAGGGGTAAAGATATCACTGTTCCGAATAGTATGATGGGCTGCCGCTGCTCCAATTGAACCGGTTAAAAATTTCTCAATCTCTTTTAAAAGTTCAATTAATTCAACGATCGATATCTGTTCCTTTTCTGAGAGACGTAGAGTAATAAGACACTGCTCAAGAATCTCTTGAGATTTTGTATGCGGAAAATACTGGTGGAGCAATTTTAGTATCGCAGCTTTCTTATCTGAAAGATTAATAAAGGTTTCTCCGGAGACAATAGGAGTGGGAATAATACCTGTAGCAAGAATATTCATAAATTCTTCTGTCAGGCTCTGTTCTTCCTTGCTTTGTTCGAAGTAGAGGGATCCTATAACATAAAGACCAATATTGAACAGCATTGTCCAGAATAAGGCATGGCTGAGGGGATCAAGACCTGTCAGCCCGAAAAGTTGTTCCGGCTTCAGTAAATTAATTCCCCATGGGCCATTTCTTATCAAGCTTTCAGTTATCCAGCCAGCCTTGACAAGGGCAGGGATAACGAGTGTATAAAACCATATCATGAATCCAGCACTCAATCCCAGAAAAGCACCAACCCTATTTCCCTGCTTCCAGAAAATGCCTCCAAGGATAACAGGTGCAAATTGAAGAACTGCAGCGAAGGATATCATGCCGAGATTGACGAGCATGAATGACTCTCCAACAGTATGTTCGAATAGGTACCCTGTTAAAATATACACGGCAACTGCTGCCCAGCGGCATTCCAGAAGATATCGTCTTAAAAAACCGAGCCAGCCTACATGTTCGATGACAGGTAAAAGAAGATGGTTCGTCATCATTGTCGCCATTGTCATTGAACTGATCATAATCATGCCTGTTGCTGCCGATAGCCCACCGATGAATACCAGCAGGGACAGGAATTGTTGGCCTGAATAAAATGGGATACCGAGGACAAAGGTATCAGCCTCATGAATAGAGTATCCTAATAGTAACCCTCCTTTAGCAATTGGTAAGACAAAGATATTTATTAAGAGCATATATAACGGAAAGATCCACATGGCTGTCTTGATATGCTTTTCATCAAAATTTTCTACGATAGCAACATGGAACTGTCGGGGGAGAAACATGATTGCAAACATTGCGAGTACAAGATATGTTGTCCATGTCAGATAGAAGGAGTTCCCCGTTGCTTCAGGTTCAAAAACCTTATTGAAAGGACTTGCGGATAGGCGCTGGAAAATATCATCGAATCCGTTAAACAGGAAATAGGTTACAAAAATACCTGAGGCAAGAAAGGCGACTAATTTCACTAAGCATTCTGCTGCAAGGGCAACAACCATACCTTGATGGCGCTCGGTCGGATCAAGTCTTCTAACACCAAACATTATAGTGAAAATAGTCATGAGGGCTACGATGAGAAGACCGACGTAAAGGCTGCTCCCCGGAACAATTTTAGTACTCAATGGAGTCGTTATGATTTCAAATGTTGAGATGATAGCTTTCAACTGAAGAGCAACATAAGGAACAATGCCAGCAAGTGCAATGATAGTCGCCAAAGCTGCAATCCCCTGGGATTTGTTGTATCGTGCCGAAATAAAATCAGCAATGCTGGTGATTCTATAGGTATTCTTAACCCGTATGATTTTGCGAATCATTGTCCACCACAGAATAATAGCAAGAGTAGGTCCGAGATAAATTGCTAAAAACAACATGCCCGAGGTAGCAGCCTTTCCGACACTTCCGTAAAAAGTCCAGGAAGTACAGTAAACAGCCAGTGAGAGAGAATAAATAAGAGGATGATTCCCTATGTTAATGCCTTTTGAAGCTTTTTTCTCCACCCAGAGGGCAATAAGGAAGAGGAAACCGATATACAGGCATGATACGGTAATGACCGTTAATGGATTAAACATTCGTATTTTTTGTGTCCGGGTTGTTTTGAGAAGCTGCTGTGTCAAGGCTTTTACTTATGAAAAAGAGGATTAAGATGATAAAACTCCAAACGAGAAAAAGAAATGTGAAAAAGAGTTCGATATTTGTATTTACAACTGATGTGAGAGGCCAGTTAAACAACAGAAGACCAAGACAGAACAGAAGAACGCTGAAGCCAGTCTTTGCCAAGAGGTTAATCAATTTTTTTTTCATACAATGCTCCGGTTGATAGTACAAAAATCAATTATGAATAAAAACGGCTTTTGCTGATTATATAGTGTCTGTCCATAAACTGCGTTTTACTTATTTCGTCATTCCCCGACTCGATCGGGGAATCCAGTCTTTCCAACGGTTTCTGGATCCCCCGGTCAAGCCGGAGGATGACAAAACCTGAGTTTATAAACAGACTCTATATAGTTTAAGTATATCAAATTTTATGCAGTTTTAAAAAGCAATTGCTATATTATTATAGTTCCTCTTTTTCAATATAGTGATATAATTAGCTTAAACACGAGACAGGAGGAGGATATGGAAAAAATTGACCTGAATAAATATACTGTCCCCTCAGAAAAACTGCACTGGGTCTGTTCTGAAAATGTTTTCCAATTCGAATGCACTGCTGATATCGAACCATTGAAAGAGTTTATCGGTCAGGCAAGGGCCATCGACTCCATTAATTTTGGCCTTGCCGTAGAAAGATCAGGTTATAACCTTTTTCTTACCGGACTTACGGGAACCGGCAAGGCAACGACTGTTAAGGCTCGTTTGCAGAGGTATATAGAAGAAAGAACAGCCAGAGGTATTAAATCCCAGATTCATGATTGGTGCTATGTTTATAATTTCCCCGCTCCTGATCAACCCAGGGTACTCAGATTGCCACAGGGGCTCGGGAAAATGTTCAGCAGTCATATGGAAGAACTGGTAAAGAGACTGAAGGAAGAAATTCCGAGGACCTTCGGCAGTGAGGAATACAACAAGAAAAAACAGGAAGTCATGGAGGCACACCAGAGGAAATACCAGGAGGCTATGGATGCCCTTGACCGGGAGGCTTCTGAAAAAAGTCTTATGGTGCAAGTCTCACCTATGGGCGCTGCGGTAGTACCGCTGGTTGATGGAAAACCTTTACCGAGGGAGGAATTCCTGAAACTTCCTGAAGCTGAAAGGGAGAAGATTGAAGCAGGACGTCTGGAAATGATGAAAAGGGTTGATGAGACCTATTCACGCCTCAGGGATCTGGAAAAAGAGATCGGTGAAAAGATGAGGGAGAACGACATTAAGGCCGGTGAATTTGCGATCGTGAGCCCCTTTGAAGACATGTTCAAGCGATATGCAGAATATCCGGAGATTGTGGATTTTCTCAAAGAGGCGAAGGAACATACATTAACAAAACTGGATTTATTCATGCAGGCCCCGATGCAGCCTCAGATACCCGGTGTGCCCCCTGCCCAGCAGTCAGACCCTTTCATGGTATATAAGATAAATGTATTTGTAGATAACAGCCTGGCCACCGGTCCCCCGATTATTTTTGAATCGAACCCGAACTGGTTCAACATGTTCGGGAGAATTGAAAGAAGGGCCTTAATGGGTACCTATACCAGTGATCATACCATGATCAAGGCCGGAGCGGTCCAGTTGGCTAACGGAGGCTATCTGATCCTGAACATCAGGGATGTATTGCTTAATCAGGGAGTATGGGAAGGTTTGAAGAGAGTTATAAAAACCAAAGAGGTGAGGGTCGAAGACCCGTGGGAGCAGTTTGGATATTTCGGGCCGCAGGGTATGAAGGTTCAGCCAATGCCTGTTGATTTCAAAATCATTGTAATGGGTGATGATTCTCTCTATCAGATGCTGACTCAGTATGATGAAGATTTCTGGGAGATGTTCAAGGTCAAGGCAGACTTTGATTACCAGATGCAGCGTTCAACGGAAAACCTGTTATCTTATGCATGTTATATCCGCAGTTGCTGTGATGCAGAAAAGCTCCTTCCGTTTGATCGTTCAGGCGTTTCCAGAGTTATTGAATATGCAGCCAGGGCAGCCGGTGACCAGGAAAAGTTGTCTGCAAGGTTTGGCCCGTTGAAAGATCTGCTTGTTGAGGCTGATTACTGGGCGAGGGAATCCCAAAGCCAGATGATTTCCGGAGAACATGTCGAAAAAGCGGTGAAAGAGAAGATCCACCGGCTGGATCTGATAGCCGAGCGCATTCGCCAGATGATTGAAGAAGGGATGATCATGGTCGATGTTGAAGGAGCGGTTGTGGGGCAGGTAAACGGTCTTGCAGTATATGATCTCGGTATATTCAGTTTCGGACGGCCTAACCGTATAACCGCGAAAACCTTTCTGGGAAAGCGCGGAGTAATCAATATCGAGAGGGAATCCCAGCTCAGCGGGCGTATTCATGACAAGGGAGTGCTCATCTTATCCGGATACCTGGGTTGGAAATATGCCCAGGACAAGCCGTTATCCCTGTCTGCAAGCGTCTGCTTTGAACAGTCATACTCGGGTGTTGAAGGAGACAGTGCTTCCTCTACCGAACTCTACGCAATCCTGTCCAGCCTCGCCGATGTTACCATCAGGCAGAATATTGCGGTTACCGGCTCGGTAAACCAGAAAGGCGAGGTTCAGCCAATCGGCGGAGTTAACCATAAGATAGAGGGTTTTTTTGATGTCTGCAAGGCAAAAGGATTGACAGGCGAACAGGGGGTCATGATTCCCCATCAGAATATCAGGAACCTTATGCTGCGCGAAGATGTGGTGAAAGCCGTGCAGGAAGGTCAATTCCGCATTTTTGCGGTAAAGACCATAGACGAGGGCATCGAGGTTCTGTCCGGTGTGCCTTCAGGAGTGAAAAAGGCAGACGGGAATTATCCTAAAGGTACCGTGAATTACCTGGTGGACAAGCGGCTCAAGGGATTTGCCAGAAAGATGAAAGGTTATCGTGCTGCATCTGAGGGAGTTTAGAATACGATCTCTTGCTGGTTCAGGGTCTTAGACCTGAAACCGTTTGTTTTTCGCTAATGAATTCATTTAAAAAACAAGTTTATCAAAACCTCCTCTCCCCTCCTTGCTAAGGAGAGGAATTATTTTACCTATGATAAATAAAATAGTTAACCCGGAAAATGCATTTGATACATGATAATAGCAGCCATATGCGCAAAAAAACCTTTACAAAGCAGGATTGAGCAATTCATGGTTATCAATTTGTGATACATGAAAATATGAACTCCATTGAATAGCAAATGTCTTACAACGGTGCTGCTGATAAAGCTTTTTCTGCGCATATGACTGCTTATATTGCATTTTTCGGGTTAATGAAATTTTTGTAGGAATTATGAGCAATGTAAAAACTTTTATCATTCCAATTTTTTTACTGCTCTTTTTCCCAGCCGCTGTATCATCTGAAGTCATCGTCCATGACATGATCGCACTTCAAGGCGAAGAGATTATGCTGAAGGCTGAGACAAGAGGGAAACTCCTCAGTAAGGGCGGAGAAGTTGTCGAGTTTTTCGTTAACGGAAAGTCGCTGGGGAAAACCCTTTCAGGCGGTGATGGTTTTGCGTTCAAACAATTTGTACCATCAGGGGCCGGTACATATAAAATAACTGCAAGGACCGGTAAAGAAGAAGACGGGGGAATGCTTATTGCCCTGAGAAAAGGCGGGCGAATTCTTTTTGTTGATGTTGAGGGGACCTTATTCGAGGGAGTATTTTCTGCGAAACCGAAAATGGGAAGTAAGGAAACAGTCAAAAAACTATCCGGAAGATTCCCGGTCGTTCTTCTCCAGACAGGCATGCTTAATGCAAAGGCTGTCAAGTCCTGGCTGAAAGAAAATGGCTTCAAAGAGCTGCCGGTAATTCCATGGAAACAGGGGATGATATTTGATGAGATAAAAGAAAAGGGTCTCAGGATTAAAGCAATCATAGGAAGCAAGTCAGTCATTGAATCTGCAAGAGAATATAAACCAAAGGCTTACACTTTCGAGGAAGCAGAGGATGCAAAAGAAGTTAAGGACTGGGAGGAGATTGGAAAGAAATTGAAATAAGAATTAAGGGGAACATGATATAGAAATTGCGCAAAAATTTATTTAACTTGATAGATTATTGATATTATCTTTTTGTGTTATGTCCGGAAAGATAATCCAGATGCTATCAGGTAAAGGTACATCAAGGTATCAAAAAATAAATTTTTGCGCAATTTCTATATCAAATTAATTTATATTTTATGGAAATAAAATTGACAGAATTATTAATAAAACGAAATAATTGAGATATGGACAGACGATATAACTCATTCGGTACATACATAAAAAAGCTCTTCGGTGCAACTGTTTACAAAGTGAACGTGGATGCAGGATTTACCTGTCCAAACAGGGATGGAACAGTCGGAACATCAGGCTGTATCTACTGCAACAACGACAGTTTCAGGCCGAATTCATGCAGGCCGACCCTCACTGTCAGTGAGCAGATCCATAATGGCATTACATATGTTAAAAAGAGGTATAAGGCTGAAAAATATCTTGTCTATTTTCAGCCCTATACGAACACCTATGCTCCTGTTGATGAACTGGAGCGTCTCTATAACGAGGCCCTTTCCGATCCTGCTGTTATCGGGCTTGTCATAGGTACAAGACCGGATGCTGTGAATGCCGAAAAAATTGGCCTCCTGCAATCCCTTGCAGAGAAGTATTTTGTCCTGATCGAGTACGGCATGCAATCGATGTACGACAGGACGCTTGAGTTCATAAACCGGGGCCATGACTACAATACATTTCTCAAGGCACTTGAACTGACGAGGAACAGGGGGATATATATCGGAGCGCATATCATAGTAGGTTTTCCAACAGAGACGAGGTCAGAGATGCTTTCCATGGCAGATGAGCTTTCCTATCTCCCGGTCGG
>Ga0256868_10000522_pt1 | contig 22340 bp, 13 predicted proteins | sample RVTome_13_FD_187341 | JGI IMG/M metagenome (GOLD analysis project Ga0256868, IMG submission 187341) | Soil microbial communities from uranium-contaminated site in the Upper Colorado River Basin, Wyoming, United States - RVT92D227 HiSeq ...
GACAGAAGATTGGGTAAACAGATCGACAATGTTGAAGCTGCCACCCGCGGAGGAATTGGGGGAAGAGGTGTTCATGCCGATGACCGAGATGAATATCACCACCGCCCACAAGATCAGTGGAATGTAACTCAGCTTCAATTTCTTTTTTAAATTGATCAGATAATATTCCGGGTCTTTTTCCTTTTTATACAAAGCCCCCAGGTTGATCACGCCGGCAGCCGCAGAAGAAAGAATGGTCAAAATCATCAAGATCATAAAGAGCCCAAAAAGCACCCCCCCGGCCGGCAGCTTACTTATCTGAAAAAAGAAAAGCAAACCTATGCCCTTTACGGAAAACCAGGGCAAGAACACGCTGAGCACCATGAAAATCGAGGCAATGGTTAAGACCACCTTATCGGTTTTGGAAAAGAGGACCATTCTGATAATACTATGCTCCCTTTCCAAAAGAGCGGATTGTGATTTCTTTTGCCTTCTCTCCTCTAAATACTTTTTCTTCTCCTCTTCGCTTTTCCAAAACTCATGGATTTTACCCGGGTAGATGTCAAACCCTATATATTTGAAACGGCCCTCCTCCGAAACCTCTTCGGTAGAGCTGTTCTTCTGGTTTTGATCTTCCATTCGCTTTCCACTCCTCCGGTGAGAATCAATTGATTCCCGCCTATGTTGGTTATACCTTTATGACCGATTTAGAATTTTTGCATGTCAATTCGATCCCTTCCGTCTATGGCTTCTTTGTTTTTGGGATCAATCTCCAGAATTTTCAGATAATATTTGTAGGCCTCGTCTATGTTCTTGGTCAATTCCAGGGCTTTAGCCAGATTAAGAAGATTGTCCAATTTAGTGGGATTACAGGAAACCGCCTTCTGGAAATAGGGAACAGCCGCAGCCGGATTCTCCAGCCGCATGAAACAGTACCCCACGTTCGATTGCAGCTCGCAGTTGGAAACGTTTATTTGTATTTCCTTTATATACGCATCTTTAGCTTCGCTGAATCGGTTAAGGTTAAGATATACCCGGGCCAAAAGATCCAAAGCGTTGGAATTATCCGGCTTCAATTCCACTACCTTTTTCAAAGGATCCACCGCCTCCTTATATCTTTCCAGCTTGAGATAACTGAAAGCCAGATTAAGGTAGGATGATGCGTTGGTCGAATCTGCCTCGATTTTTTTCTGGAAAAAAGGAATGGCTTCAGCATACTTCCCCTGATCAAACAGGGTTGCCCCTAAGGAGGAATAGGCAGTAGTTTTGCTGGAATCCAGCTGAATGGCTCGATCGAAAGAGGCGATTGCCTCCTGCCGGGAAACCGAATCTCCCAGAGCCGCCAATGCTTGTCCTTTGTTGACCCAAAAGTCCGCATCCTCTTTTTTCCACTCGTAATTGTTCTGAGTCAAAATCCTCTCGAAGGATTCAAATGCCTGCAGCGCATTTTGAGATTCTCCTTTATCCAGATAGCTTTTGCCCAGGTATAGATAGATTTGGGGAACATCTGGTTTCAAACTGGCAGATTTCTCCAGATTTTGAATGGCTCGATCCAGCATGTCCGACTTGGTGAGGCTATCACCATCCACTACCAGATAGGCCAGCATCCTGGAAAGATTGTAATAGGAGATACCCAAATTTGCCAGTGCTTTACTGTCTTGCGGATCGTATTTTAAGTACTCCTCGTAGATTATTCTCGCTTCGGGATAATGCTTGCCATCCAGCATGTAGATGCCGCCGAGAGCGTGGTATGCTTCCTTATTGGTTGGGTCCAGTTGGATAACCGTCTTGTACTCGTCCATGGCTTCGTTGAATCTCATCTGTTTCAAATAAGCTTCCGCCAGGTTGAAGTGTGCCTTTATTAAGGAGGAGTCCAATTCCAAAGCGGTTTGGTACTCCTGAATTGCAATTACCAGCACGTCTTTTTTGAAATTGGCGTCTCCCAGATTTCTATGGTACTCTGCACTTTTCTCATCATAAGCTATTGCCTTGCGAAAGGACAAATCCGCATCCTGTAGCTTCCCCTGTGCCATCTGTACCAGGCCTAGGCCATTGTGGAATTCCCCTCTTTGTTTGTTCTTCAATCCCTCCTTGAAAACCTTTTCCGCCTCATCCAGCATCTCCTTCTTTAAATAAGTCAGCCCCAGCTGATTTTGGGCTTCCCAGTATTTGGGTTTGATCCCCAAAGCCTTTTTGAATTGTTCGATGGCTTGATCGTAATCCCCCTTGGCAAAGTAACAGTTCCCCAGATAAAAATACCCCTTTTCGTCCGCAGGCTTCTGCTGTATGTATTGATTTATAAGCTGGATAGCTTGATCTAAATTCCCATCCGTAAATGCTTTGATCCCCGGATTTAAATTCTGTCCGGTCGCAGGTTGCACCACTCCCCACACGGCACAGAAGAAGATGATTACCATTAAGCAATATTTGGTGGTTTTATTATTCATGTGGTTTCCTATAGTTTAAGCAAAACGATTTATTATTATAATTCAATTAAGAACAAAGTCAAGAAATTTCTAATTAGTTACGCAGGTTTTTTTCATCCTCTTTGGTTAAAGCTTCCATATTTTCTTTTTTCCCTTCCGTACTTCGGTAACGGGATTTCAGCATCCAGAACCGAATCAGTCCGTAACCTATCAGAATCAAACCCAAAGGCAATCTGAAACCGGGGTCGATGCTGAAAGCTCCGAGTAGAATCAATATTCCCAGCACAGCCACTATTGATACTACCCCGATGCTGAATACCTTTTCAAACTTGTTCGGCATCCGACGATCGTAAGGCAGAAATCCATCGGATTTTGAAGTTCCCCTGGGTATCAAAGCTATTTTTCCTCTCTTTTTCAAATCATTTTTCGCAAAATCAAAGTAAGTCGAAATGACATTTTGTCAAGCAAAAATCTTTTCCTTTTCAACTCCCATTGGGTGTAAAGTATTTTCGTTAATCCAACAATCTATTTTCCTTCTGCGAAGGGTAAAGCCAAGGTCGAAGGTCACGCCAAAGGCAGCTTTACACTCCGGGTTTTGATAACCACCTCCTTGTATTTCACACCCAATAATAATACAAAAAACATGCCTGTTTTATTCCCTGGGACAATGGCACTAATCCACTCAATCCCTTTGAATTATGGTATCAAAATAATGCACGATGGGAAAAACTGTAGGGATTTCGCAGATGTTTGCGAAAAGGATTCGCCACGATTGACGATTCTCCTCTACCAATAGAAGGAATGAAGGTGAAAGCTTATCAAAAACGTGATTTATTAATAACCTGATCTATATTATGAACTCAATTCTCACTTCTCAATTCTCGTTACTTAAATCCTCCCCTCATCAGTTCCTTCATCCGAGACAGATCCGCACCCATCAGTCTGTCTTTAACCACCGGCTGTATTCTCTTCCTGATCAGCTGATAGATTCTATTGGTGTCGATACCCGGCTTCAACGGAGTTCTGAAGTCAATTCCCTGGGAGGCTGCCAAAAATTCGATGGCTAAAACCTCCTCTGCGTTCTTTAGAACTTCCCGGGCTTTCCTGGCGGCGATGGTTCCCATGCTGACGTGATCTTCCTGGTCGATGGAAGTCGGTATGGAATCGACCGAAGCGGGATGAGCCAAATACTTGTTTTCCGAAACTAAAGAGGCAGCCAAAATCTGCGCCATCATAAATCCGGAATTCAAACCGGGCTCCCTTATCAGAAAAGCAGGCAGACCACTAATCTCCGGATTCATCAGACAGGCAACCCTACGCTCGGAAATGTTGGCAAGTTCGGAAACTGCCATGCTCAAGAAATCCATGGCCAAAGCCACCGGCTCTCCATGGAAATTACCCGCCGAAATGACCTTATTCTGATCGGGAAAAACCAAAGGGTTATCCGTAGCGGAATTGACTTCGATTTCCAGCACTGATCTCACGTGAGCCAAGCTATCCCTGACCGCTCCGTGCACTTGCGGCATACAGCGGAAGCTGTATGGGTCTTGCACTTTGGGGCAGGCTTTGTGGAACTCCCTGATCTGGCTTCCTTTGGTGAGATTAACCAGATTCTCCGCAGATTTTCTTTGACCCTTATATTCTCTTACCTTCTGTACGTTCGGATCAAAGGGCGCCGGGGTACACAACGCCGCTTCCAGACTCAGAGCTCCTGCCATATCAGCCAACTCGACCAGTCTTTCTGCTTTCAACAAGGCTAGTACCCCGATAGCGGTCATGACACAGGTACCGTTGATCAAAGATAAACCCTCTTTGGATGATAACTTTATCGGTTTTATCCTCGCCCTTCTTAAAGCTTCCCTCCCCTCCATTATCTTTCCTTCGTAAATCACCCAGCCTTTTCCTATGAGAGGTAAAGCCATGTAGGCTAAAGGAGCTAAGTCGCCGGATGCTCCTACTGATCCCTTTTCGGGGATAAAGGGATAAACGCCTTTATTAAGCATATCTATTAGGGTTTGAATCAATTCCAGCCTCACCCCCGAATGCCCTTTGGCCAGCACGTTTGCCCTCAGGAGCATGATGGCTCGGACTTCCTCCTGGCTGAAAAAGGGACCAACCCCCAGCGCATGGCTTAATACCAAATTCTCTTGTAACTTCTCGATGTCCTTTTTACTGATCCTTTGGTTACATAGCTTTCCAAAACCGGTATTGATCCCATAAACGGTCTGTTCCGCATCAACTATCTTTTGCACAAACTTCCTGCATTTGTTTATCTTGCCAATCGCCTTAGAGTCGATCTGGACTTTAGCTCCCTGCAGAGCAACGGCTTCGACTTGTTCCAGCGTTAAATTATCACCATCAATTTTAACAAGGTTCATTTGTATATCCCTTCGCTTTTGTAGCGGAGGTCTTTAGACCTCCATTTTGGAAGGCTGAAGCCTTCCGCTACATTTTTTCTTTCATCACTGATGCCCCGTCTGAGACAGCTGGTAACGTACAAGCTGTCCGTTACCAACATTGTGATACTTCTTGGTGTGGGAGTTCAATCCCTGCTCTCAACGAACAGAATCATTTCTGCAAATTAAAAACCACCATCCTTATATCCGTCATCTCCTCGATGGCGAATTTTAAACCCTCCCGACCGATGCCCGATTCTTTTACCCCGCCATAGGGCATCTGGTCTGCTCGGTAAGTAGGGACGTCATTAACTATCACCCCTCCGACTCTTATCCCCTTCACCGCTTGAAACGCATGCTCGATATCAGAGGTGAATACACCCGCTTGAAGACCATAAATGGAATCATCCGCCATTCTCACCGCATCGGAGAAATTGTCGAAGGGAACAAAACAGACCACCGGAGCAAAAATCTCCTGAGCCATCACCTTCATCTCCGGTTTCACTTTGGTTATAACCGTCGGGTAATACAAGTTGCTCTCCCTTTTTCCCCCTATCAGAACTTCCGCCCCTTCGGCAGCCGCTTCGTTTACCCACTCCTCAGTCCTTTTGGCATCCCCTTCAGTGATCATGGGACCGACGTCCGTCTCCGGGTCCAAGGGATCGCCCAATTTTAACTGCTTCGTTGCTTCAATAAACCGCCGGGTGAATTCATTAAGTACTTTTCGGTGAACATAGATTCTCTGAACGGAAATGCAGATTTGGCCTGCATAGGCGAAACTTCCGGTGATACATCGGGGAACGGCTAAATCCAGATCGGCAGATTCATCCACGATACAGGCGGAATTTGAACCCAGCTCCAAGGTGACTTTCTTCAGTCCCGATTTCTCTTTTATATCCCTTCCCACCGGAGGACTACCGGTGAAGGTGATCATGGATACGGCAGGATCGGTAACCAGCCAGTTCCCCACTGTCCCGCCCGAGCCGATGACGATATTCAATGCCCCGTCCGGCAGACCGGCTTCCATCATTATCTCGCCCAGTTTAAGAGAAGTCAGGGGGGTGGTAGAAGCAGGTTTGAGTATAACGGAGCATCCGGCGGCAATTGCCGGGGCAACTTTGTGTGCTACTAAGTTTAAGGGGAAGTTGAAGGGGGATATCGCCCCTACGATTCCCACCGGGAAGCGGAGATAAAACCCTATTCTATTTTCTCCCCCCACCGCTGCATCCATGGGTACCGTCTCGCCGTGAATCGATTTCGCTTCTTCGGATGCGAACTTGAAGGTCTGGACCGATCTCTCCACCTCGGCTTTGGCATGTTTCCATGCTTTTCCAGCTTCCATCGCCATAATTCTGGTGATCTCATCCATATGCTGTTCTATTTTCTGTGAAGTTTTCTCCAAAATCTGCGCTCTCCGGTAAGCCGGCATGCCGGAGATGAGCGAAAATCCATCACATGCAGAGTGAACAGCATCCCGAAAGGTTTCTTGATCGGTCAGGGGCACCGATCCAATCACCTCGTGGGAATACTTGTTGGTCACCTCTAAGAGGTTTTCACCTTCCCTCCATTTTCCGCCAATCAGTGTTTTGTAAATCATAAGAATAGTTACCTCTACCGTTATTATATCTGGAGCTCCAGTTTCCTGGTAAATATACTTCTATATAATTTTGGGTCAAGCAGGAAATATGTTCTTAAGGAGAAGAAAGAGAAATCAGATTCTGGAGTGTAACCATTTATGTTTACCTTAAGTTTATTCAAATTCGTTTTAAACGTAATCGGCGCAGCCGAAGCCGAAGGTCCCGCTGAAGGTGGTTTAGGGTCTTTCCCGGTGGATCAAAATGTCATATAGACATGGTTTAGTAGACGGTTGAAAGATAGTGATAGTGACACCCGACGTGAATTCTTATCCTCTCTTGCAGAGAATATGAATCATCGTGCATAACCTTCTCTTAACCCGGTTCTTTGTGCCGACCCTCCATTCTGCATTAATTTTATGGCACAGAGCAGTTTATCCTTATGGCTGCTCCACACTTTTACCATCTAAGTGAAGGCATGGATTTTGCTTTTTGTTAGAGTGAGAATCGACTAAGAGGAGAAGCCAAATATGGAAAAAACTTTATCGGTTGGTATAAAAAGAGGATTCTCCGAGGAGAAATTAAAAAAAGCCAAAGAGCCTTTGGTAAAAAAAGACGAAAACGGATTCTATATCTTTACGGTGAATGAAAACCTGAAAGTATATTTTGAAGATTTCTACGCCTTCCTGGAAGGACTGGAAAGAAAATGTTTAGACGATTTACAAAAGATCCAACCCAAGGCGGATGACTGCGATTGCCGGTGCGATGAAACCAAAGCCTTCTACTGTGCCCGAAAAATCATCGTGGAGGTGGTTTTGAAAAATGTCTACGGTTATTACGGGGATGATTCCACCCTGGGAGTGATCATGTCCCCCTGGTGTTTCGGCACCGTGGTTTTGGAAAAAGTGGAGAACTACAAGGAACGGTTGAGCCGGGGGGAGCTTCTGGACGTGAATCTGCCTGAATATCCCTATCTAGTCTTACGATATGTGGATGAGATCTACAGAAAGACCTTGGTGGAGCTGTTCGAATTCCCGCCAGAGGCATTTAGTGTCAAATGGCAATATACCGAACCTTTAAAGCGCTATGCCAAGATTCTTTTCGATATCACTACCAATTTGAAGACCATCCTTATCTTGGTGCGGGAGGATGACACGGAAATTCTTGCCGACGGAAATGGCGATCTCCGGGGACCGTATTAACCTCGGTTAATGAATACCGCTCTCTTTCGATACCGTATCTTATACCGAAATACCCTCACTTTGAAACCTGTGTGATTGAATTCAATAAATCTGCCTGCCTCTTTCTTTTCACGTTATTACTCAAGCAACTTTTATCCCCTACTTCTTCCCCCTCGAATTAAAGGTGATCTCTCCCTTTGGTTGGATTTGAGTTCATTGGCTAAATGCAGCATTTGTCTGTTTATTTCACCAACAAAAAAAATATGAAAAATCCTTGACATACCTGAAGGGGAAGTTTATAATTACTGCACTAAAAATTCGGAGGAGAGGAATTTTCTCCTTCGTAAGAATGGAATTAAAACCTAAAGGAGAGTGGTTATGAAGCGTTTAGTGCATCTTTCAGTTCTATTGCTGTTGATCTTTTCCATCTGGTCATTTGGTCCCAGCGGGGGGAAGGTAGAAGCTCTGACCATAATCAATTTGACTTCACCGGGTGATTCCGCCAAAGTCACCGTTACTCCTACTTTCACTTGGGGAGTTGTTTTGGTGGCGAACGAAACCCCTCGTAGATTTCACATCAAACTCGCGGATAATCCTTCTTTCACCAATCCTTTATGGGAAGACAGCACCATCACCGGATCAAGCCGGAGTACACCTTATGGCGGCCCCCCCTTGATCCTGTGGAAAACCTATTATTGGGCCATGAACGTGGAGGTGGATTCGCAAACCACCAGCGGTATAAAAACCTACTGGCAGGAGGAATTCACCGCCCCCTTTACCTTCTTTTATACCACTGCCACCCTGTTCCACATCCAAGCGGATGGACAGGGAGATCTTCCCACCATTCAAACGGGAATCGTCTGGGCAGCCGCCAAAGATACGGTTCTGGTGGAGGAGGGTACCTATTATGAGAATCTGAGATTCTACAAAAGCAATATCCTCGTAGCCAGTAACTACATCTTTCACACTGACAATGACACCACCATTATCAACAATACCATAATCGACGGAAGCCAACTGGTTTTGGGTAAAGATTACGGCAGTGTGGTACTTTTCTCCCCCGGTGTTGACTCCACCGCCAAATTAATGGGATTGACCCTCCGGAGAGGCAAAGGTACCAAAACTACTTCGGGAGCGGAAGAAAAATTCAACGGTGGAGGGATTTACTGTGATGAAGGTTCCAGTCCCACCATTTCCTACAACGTCATCACCGACAATCACGTGGCGGACGACGGTGGCGGGATCTTTATCAATTCGGCGGCACCGAATATCTTCCACAACCTTATCATCAACAATACCGCTCAGAACGGCTCGGGAGGGGGAATTGAAGCCGCATTCTCCATCCAGGTACAAGCCACCCCTCACTCCAGTCCGGAAAACCGGAACCGGGACGATATAACCAATTCGCTTTATCCTAAAGATGCTACCGAGGTAGCTCCGGCTGCCCCCGGCTCTTTGGCCAAAACCGCTCTTGGCTCTCCGCCCGTGGCGGTGGTCACCTATGAAGCCCGGAGAGATACCATAATTCACCGGGATAAATATCTGATTGGCGACACACTCATCTTCGTTGGGACCGGCTCTTACGACCCGGACGGAGGCGATATCACATTCTACCGATGGTCTATTTTCACCGTTAAAGATTGCCCATCAGGAGCTCCCAGTAGCCCCAACAATGTGGAAACACCCGTTTGTACCCTGGCAATTACAAACGTCGAGACCGGTCTATTGAAAGTTTTTTTACTGATAAGAGATACTACGGATTTCCTTACCGATTATTCCGACACCCTGACTTTCAGCGTTCAATATCCCCCGAATGCAAAGGCATCTGTCCAAAGTGGACCTCCCGGGGATACAATCTGGCTGGATGCAACCAAAAGCTGCGATATAAATCCCTTGGATGTTTTATCCTATCATTGGACCCAGGATTCCGGCGTTGTTTCGGTTGACATTCAGAATGCCGATTCGGCCAAAGCATATTTTGTTCCCGTCGACTCATCCTTCTTGGGCAAATACTATTTTAAAGTTAAGGTCAGCGATTCTATGGATTCCAGTTTTGCCAACGTGAATGCAGTAGTTTCCCGACCCCCGGTTGCAGTGTGCGATACTAGTGTCCTCTATGGAGATACTTTGGTGGGGTATACCACTTCAGACACAATGATCCTGGACGGATCATCCTCGTACGATCTTGATCCGGGTGATGCCGTTAAGTATTACATCTGGCAGCCGGTTATGTGGTACTTCGTAACCCAGAACGGACAGGACAGTTTACCTCTTTCTGTTATTCCGGTAGCAGGGGATAATCTTAATGACTCGACCAAGGTGATCCATAAATTTACCTATAACCAAGGAGGTATTATAAAATTCCGATTGCGGGTTAGAGATACCTTCGGCATATCAAGCCAGAATTATGATTCTGTATTCTACTCCATTGAAACCCGGGCGATTGCACAGGCGGGGAAAGATACGATCGTTTACAAAGAAACCAAGGCATATCTAAAGGGCTCCGCTTTGGAGATCAATCCCGATCAAAGGAACTCATTGAGGTATAAATGGGAATGGATCGAAAAGCCGAGCGCCTCCATATCCCTCCAACCTTCCGACACTCTTCAATCCGTTTTCTTCGACGCCTCCCTTTCGGGGGTGTACAGACTTGCATTACGGGTAGATGATGGTTTCGGTCAAGGTTCCCCGGATGAGATTAAGATATTGGCTAATGTACTCCCGGATGCCAACATAATTAACGTCTCTCATGCCGTAGAGGGTAACCCGGTGACACTGGATGCTTCAATCTCTTCCGATCCTGATGCATCCACATTTGGCGGGGGACTTAAATACAGCTGGAGTGTTGCAGCGGATGGTGTCCCTTCCGGTGCTGAAACTCCGGCGATAACCGATGCGGATAAATCTATAGCTTCTTTCATCCCTTACGGAACGGGAACTTTCAAGTTCAGGGTGTTGGTCAACGATACCATATCGGTCTACCAGCTGCCCGACAGTTCGGCTACCGGAAACATTGCTTTCCTCACCGTTAATGTAGACTCCACCTATGCCTACCCGATAATTCAAGGCAACCTGATTGCACATAATTATGCCGGGGGAAAGGGAGGGGGATTAGACTGCAATAAAAGCTCTGCCGGAATCATCAATAATATCTTTTATAAAAACCAGAGCAAGTCTTCCGGAGGGGCAATCTGCTGCCGGAATTTTTCAACACCCGAGGTAAAAAGTAACATCTTCTTTGGAAATCTATCCAGCGACTCCACCGGCGGAGCGATTGCCGATTTGAAGGGTGCGCTGACTGCTCCCTCCGCTTCCCGGGGAGTCAGGAAGAACTTGACGGTTAAGTACAACGACTTTTGGAATAACCGGGGGGGAACTCTGTATCAAACCGGGTCGGATACGGCTCATAACATCTTCGTTTTCCCCCGTTTGACCGATCCGGATTTCGGTGATTACAGGTTGGATTGTACTTCGCCCTGCAGAGGAGCAGGGGATCCGCTCCATCCCGATATCGGATCGCTTATCTACTACCAGCCGTGCAACAACGCGGAAAACCTGACCATGCTGGAGCTTTCTCTTTTCCAAAATCCGGCTGCAACTGCCATAGCTCACTTCTTGATAAACACGAACGCTCCCCTTAAAAGCGCTCCGGTGGCTTACGTAACCATGGGAGACAACGCACCAGGTTCGGTTTACTTCACCGCCATCTCGGCAAATAGTTACCGGGGGAGTTATGTCTTCAATTCCAGCGGCTTGGCTCAAATATCTATTTTTGCCGTCTCTCTTTTGGAGAAAGACACCAGCACCACCAGAGACTTCACCGTAGAGTTGATCGGAGCCAACCAGGGAGGTACCTTGTTCAGCGCCGATAAAATGATGAAAATCATCTTCCCGGCAGGATCGGTGAAAGATAAATTATATGCCACCTGCATGGATGTCACCGGAGAATCCCGCTATAAGTTCGAAGGTAAACCGGAGGCGGAGGCGATCGGACAGGTTTACCAGCTGGGTCCATTGGTTTCATTTGAAAAGGAGTTGACCGTCAGTTTCCCGTTGGATCAGTTGGGGGTTGAAGATAAAGACAAAGCCGGCTTCTCGGTATATAGTTACGAGGACGGGAAATGGAACCGAATGGAAAGCTATTTGGATGGGAACTCGGTTTGCAGCAAAGTCGATAAGCTTAGCATTTACCGGCTGGTATACGATCCCACTGCCAAGCAAAGCGCCAGCCTGCCTAAAGCGTATGAGCTTTTCCAGAATTCCCCTAACCCCTTTAACCCGGAAACCCAGATAAGATATGATCTTCCGGCTACCGGACACGTGCAATTGACGGTTTACAACGTCCTGGGTCAAAAGGTTAAGGTCCTGGTAAACGAAGTCCAGGAAACCGGACACCGATCAGCCACATGGGATGGTAAGGATGATATGGGTAAAGAGGTTGCTTCCGGGATTTATTTCTACAAGCTACAGACCGAGAATTTCGAGAAGACCAAAAAGATGGTTCTTTTGAAGTAAATAAATCAACGGAAGCCACTTGATACTGAGCTTCAAATGTAAAAAGGAGATACTATGAACAAAAGACCGTTTCTCTTTACCTTAGTTTTAGTTTTTTCCCTTTTCATAATTTATGGATGCGGGAAGGAAGGTGGTGGGGGTGGACAAACCGCGGAGGAACTGATTGAACAAGGGTGGACCAAGTTCAAGGCGGGTAATTTCGACGGTGCCAGTGGTGACTTTAACTCTGCCCTCGGCTTGGATAGCACGGCTATTAATTACGATGGACTTTTAGGTTTGGGCTGGGCGGAGTTACGGCAGAGCCATGGCGGATTGGCGGAGAATGCTTTCCTCATCTATCTGTCCAAGACATCCGATACCCAATATCAAGCCAGAGGAGGATTGGCATTAGCTTACCTGGCACAAGAAAAATTTCAGGATGCCATAACCACTGCCAATGTTGTGCTTTCGGGAGATCCTGCCTGGGCTTTCTCCCATGACACCAATATCAACCATCTGGATTTGAAATTAGCCGTGGTACAAAGTTATTATGGAATTGGCGACTATGCTCAGTGCTTGGAAGCCATCCAGACGTACTTTGATTCGGCTTTCAATCCGGGTGACGTGAATACCGATCAGGGTCGAGAAGCATTGGCAGACAAGATAGAGAGCCTCTATACCGGATAAGAAACTTTTCATCGCTTTTGGTCCTAAATTTAAAGAAGGGTGAGAGTAGCATCTCACCCTTTTTTATCTTATTCTCCCTCATTTCATACTTTTGAGTGAACCTGTCCTCTTTTAACCATGATTAAGAAAAGAGGGAGAAGCACGAGATTTCTTCTTGCTAAAATTCCGTTATTGGTTAAGTTTTGTCAGAAAGCAATGATCTGGGGTAGTATGATTAAGAATCAAAAGAGCGAGAAATCCTCAAAACCGATTATCGGAATCACTATGGGTGACCCGGCGGGCATCGGTCCCGAAGTGGTGGTCAAAGCGGTAACCAACAGAGAGATCAAACGCGTCTGTCACCCCTTAGTTATTGGCTCCGATAAGGTGATCTTATCTGCAGCAAAAAGATTTTTAAGAAAAACAAACGTAAGAAAGCTGGTTTGGGTGGAAGAGGTAAAGAAGTCTACTGCTGACATTAATGTGATAGTTTCCTCCAGTCTGGATCCTTCTAAACTAAAGATGGGTAAAATCACCCCTTTATCCGGAAAGATGGCGGCGGATTCCGTCTTCTGTGCCGCGCAATTCGCCCTCTCCGGTCAGATAGATGCTATTGTGACCGCTCCGTTGTCCAAAAAGGGGCTACATCTGGCAGGATATGATTTCCCCGGTCATACCGAGCTTTTGGCTTACCTTACTGCTGCTGAAAAATATGCGATGATGTTCGTTTCGGATGAATGCAAGATAGTTCTGGTGACCGCTCACCTGTCACTAGCCGAGGTTTCTCCACATCTCTCCAAAAAATTGATTCTGGAGAAACTGATGGTCACCCATGAAGCCATGCAAAGATATTTCGGTATAGAAGAATCCGAAATCGGGGTGTGTGCATTGAACCCGCATGGCGGTGAGGAAGGGATTTTCGGAAACGAAGAAAGGAAGTATATACTACCGGCTGTCAAATCCGCAAATCGGTTGGGGATAAAAGCACATGGACCATTTCCGGCAGATACCATTTTCTCTCCCCGGCTCGTCAAAAATTTTGACTGTATCCTGGCAATGTATCATGATCAGGGGCTTATTCCTTTAAAAATGAAAGGATTGGGCGAAGCGGTCAACCTAACCATCGGTTTGCCGATAATTCGCACCTCTCCCGATTTTGGAACGGCTTTGGATATTGCCGGAAAAGGTGTGGCGGATCCCCGGGGAATGATAAATGCCATCCTTTTGGCGGTAAAGTTGATCGGGAAAGTAAGAAGCCAAATCTAAAGAACCACTGAATATAACCGACTCATAATCATATAAAGACCAACAAGGGCATGGGGCTATTTTAATAAGGGGAATTCTATTACATTTGGTGGTGATCTCCCCTTGAAACCCAATTTAAAATTAATTACGGTTAAGATCAACCCCTCCCCTGCTTGTCTCAATATCATTAAACAAATAAACTATTGAATCAACCCGCATACTCCTTTTGTTTTATAGTGAAATCAATAAAGCGGATTTGATTACTACGCTTTCCTAGAACAAATGGAAGCGATTTTGAAACGACTATCCTTATGTACGTTATGTAGAGAAGGATGTCGGATATCTTAGATACTAAATTCGCCAGCTAACCCAAGGGGAAAACAATGCTTACCACAGTGAAGGTCCCAAAGCAATTTGAGCCCATATTTCAAAAGGCACAGGAATACGTAAGCAAATATTTTAAAGAGAAGTTGGAGGAACCATCCAAGGGCACCATTGAGATATTTGGTCAGCGCTATATCCTGATAAGAGCCGCCTCCATGTCCATAGACTTCTTTGAGACGGTAAAGAAATTGTATAAGGACAAGGGGGACGAAGAAGCGCTCAACGTTGCTCGAAGCCTTCTTTTTGACATCGCCCACGCCATCGGCAAGGCGGATGCGAGAAATTTCCACAAAAAAATGAAGCTGAAAAATCCGGTGGAGAAACTTTCCGCCGGTCCCGTCCATTTTTCTCATTCCGGATGGGCATTTGTCGACATCTTCCCCGAATCGAACCCATCACCTGACGAGAATTACTTTTTGATATATGACCACCCGTTCTCGTTTGAGTCCGATGCCTGGATAAAATCGGGCAAGAAAAGCGATTTCCCCGTCTGCGTGATGAATGCGGGTTATTCCTCCGGATGGTGTGAGGAGAGCTTTGGCATAACCTTAGTCGCATCGGAAATAATGTGCCGGGCTAAGGGGGATGATGCGTGTCGATTCATTATGGCTCATCCTTCAAAAATAGAAGACCGTATAAGAGAATATATCAAAGGAAAGCCGGATTTAGCCAAAAGGGTGACCAAATATGAAATACCGGGTTTCTTCAAGAGAAAGCTCATGGAGGAGGAGCTGCAAAAGGCGAATGACGAATTGGAAATACGGATTCAGGAACGAACCAAGGAATTGATACGGGAGATAAACGAGCGCAAGCGGGCGGAAGAAAGGATAGCTCGCTTAAATAGACTCTATTCGGTGTTGAACAAGATCAACGAAGCCATTGTACGCATCCGTGAGCCGGAAGAGCTTTATCAGCAGGCCTGCCGTATCGCCGTGGAGGATGGGTTGTTCCGGATGGCTTGGGTGGGACTGGTAGATCGGGAATCTCTTTTAGTGAAACCCGTAGCCCATTGGGGCTTTGAGGAAGGTTATCTTGATCAGATCAGGATCTCGGTCTGGGACGTTCCGGAAGGAAACGGACCTACGGGCGAAGCCATTCGGGTGGGAAAACATTTTATATGCAACGATGTCGCGCTGGACCCGCGCATGCTCCCCTGGCGGGAAGAAGCCATAAAGTACGGATATCGTTCTACCGCCGCTTTTCCGCTGAAAGTCGGGACTAAGATTATCGGAGCATTTAATATCTATGCATCTGAATCACATTTCTTCGATGAGGAGGAAATCAATTTACTGGATAGATTAGCCGCTGACATTTCCTTCAATCTGGAATCCATCGAGCAGGAAAAACACCGTAAGAAAACGGAGGAAGCACTAAAGCAGAGTGAGGAACGGTACAGAACCTTGTTTGCCGAAGCCATAGACGGTATCTGCCTGGCGGATGCAGAAACGGGGAGGATCATTGATTGCAACCAGGCGCTGGCAGCTTTGGTTGGCAGAGATATAACAGAACTGATGGGACAACATCAGAAGATTTTGCACCCACCCTCCAACGACCACTCAGAATTCTCCCCTACATTCAAGCAACACTTGAACAGTGAAACGGGGGAAACTCTGGGCACACAAGTTGTCACCAGGACAGGTGAGATCAGAGAAGTGGAAATAAAAGCCAACTTCCTGTATCTCTCTGGGAAAAAAGTGTTACAGGGGATATTCAGCGACATCACCGAGCGCAAGCGGGCGGATGAGTCGCTGAGGGAGAGCGAAGAAAAATTCAGATTATTATTTGAAAACGCAAAAGATGCAATCTTCTGGGCAGATCCTCAAACGGGTTTAATTACGAACTGTAATAAAACAGCAGAAAACCTTTTAGAGAAAAAAAGAAAGGAAATTATAGGGAGCCATCAGAGAATGCTCCATCCACCCCAAAAAACGGAATATTACGCTAACATGTTCAAAAGACATATAGAACAGAAGGGGGCGTATGAGGATGAGGCAGAGGTAATAACTGAATCAGGAAAAATAAAGTCCGTCCAAATAGCTGCTTCTATAACTTCAGTTGGGGGAAAACCAATAATCCAAGGAATATTCCGTGACATCACCGAGCTCAAGCGGGGTGAAAAAATCCAATCTGTTTTATACCAAATCTCCCAGGCCGCAAGCGGGTCAAGCCAGCTAAGGGAACTGTTGGAAATCATCCATAAACAGCTCGGGACCATGATCGACACTACAAATTTCTACGTGGCTCTCTATGATGCGAAAAACGATATGTATTCCTTCCCTTATTTTGTGGATCAATATGATAAGCTGGAAGATTTCGGACCTCAGCCACTTCCGGGAAGTTTAACCGACTATGTCCGGAGGACCGGTGCACCCCAGCTTATAGATGAAGAGACGAGCAGACAGCTAGAGCAAAGCGGGGAGGCAAAGATGGTGGGGGTGCCATCGTTGATCTGGTTAGGGGTGCCGCTAAAGACACATCAAGGGGTCATCGGCGTGTTTGTAGTTCAGAGCTACACTGATAGCTCCTGCTATTCTGCGCGGGATGTGGAACTCTTGACTTTGATTGCCGATGACATTGCATCCGCCATTGAGCGAAAACGGGCAGATGAAAATCTAAAGAAAGCTAAGGAAGATGCAGAGGAAGCCAACCGGTTAAAAAGCGAGTTCTTGGCAAATATGAGCCACGAGATCCGCACTCCCATGAATGCCGTTATAGGTATGACCGATATAGTTTTGGATACGGAACTGACCAGCGAGCAACATGAGTATTTGAACATCGTCAAGGAAAGCTCCTATTCTCTTCTGGGACTTTTGGATGACATCCTGGACCTTTCGAAAATAGAAGCGGGTCGGGTAGAACTTGAGACCATGGATTTTGATTTGCGCGCTATCGTCGAAAGCGTGACTAACACCTTAGCACCCCGTGCGTCGGACAAGGGACTGGAATTGGCGTGTTCCCTTCACCACTCTGTCCCTCCGCTATTGAGGGGCGATCCGGCTAGGTTGCGCCAGATTTTGTTGAACCTGGGGGGAAACGCCATCAAGTTCACCGAAAAAGGGGAGGTGGTGATCCGGGTGGAGTTGGATAAAGAGGCTGAAGACAGAGCCACCATTGTTTTTTCGGTTACGGACACGGGAGTAGGCATCCCTCTGGACAAGCAGACGAAAATCTTCGATAGTTTCACCCAGGCAGACGGCTCCACTACCCGCAAATATGGAGGCACCGGTCTAGGGCTGTCTATCTCCAAGCGCTTGGTGGAAATGATGGGCGGTCAAATCAGTGTGGAGAGTCAACCCGGGAAAGGAAGCCGTTTCTGGTTTACCATAACACTGGAAAAACAGAAAAAAACAAGGCAGGTCCCGTCGCCTCTTCCTCGTCTGGACATACGTAATAAGAGAATCCTGGTTGCCGACGACAACAAAACCAGCCGAACCGTTTTAGTTAAGATGTTACAATCCTTCGGATGTTTTTGTGAAGCGGTGGAAAGCGGTGCAGAAACCATCCGGGCATTGAAGATAGCTACAGCCGAGGGGAAGCCTTTCGACATGGTCTTGCTGGATATGCAGATGCCGGAGATGAATGGAGAGGAAACTTTGCGGACTATAAAGAAGGACCCTGAACTTAATGAAATACCGGTGGTTATCCTCACCTCGATTGGAGAGCGCGGAGATGCCGCCCGGCTCGAATCTCTTGGTTGCTCGGGATACCTCGTGAAACCGGTCAAACAGTTACAATTATTTGATACCATTGTTACCATTTTAAAGCAAAAGAAAACGGAAGGGAAAGGAAAATCCATGCCTATTGTTACCCGGCATACCATAACCGAGCAGAAACATCAAAAAGTACGAATACTGGTAGCAGAGGATAATCCCATGAATCAGAAATTAACAGTCACCATCCTGCAAAGGGCGGGTTATGGGGTAGATGCAGTGGAAAACGGTCTTAAAGCCATTGAAGCTTTGAAGCGATCAACGTATGATCTGGTCTTCATGGATGTCCAGATGCCGGAAATGGATGGCTTCGAAGCCACCAAAGCCATTCGAAACTTTGAAGGCGACAGGCAGCACACGCCGGTAATTGCCATGACCGCTCATGTCATGAAAGGAGATCAGGAAAGGTGTCTTGAAGCGGGAATGGACGATTATATTTCCAAACCGATAGAACCGCAGGTGATGTTCAAAGTTATCGAAAAATGGATTATATCTTCCGCTATACAAGAAAGGATATCAACGGTTCAGGAATCCAAGGAAAAAAAGCATAAACCGGACATCCCCTTGGATATGGAAACAGCGCTTAAGCGGTTGGATGGAGACAAAGACCTCTTCAAGGAATTGATGTCTGAGTTTTTATACCATGCATCTGAGCAGCTAAGTATTCTGGAGGAGGCGGTAAGGAAAGGTGATGCTAAGTGTGTAGTAAGAGAAGCACATGCCATTAAAGGTGCGGCTGGTAATCTGGGCGCTAAAAACCTGGCTGATTCCGCCCTAAGGTTAGAGCAACTGGGACGAACGGGAAATCTGGACAAGGGAGAAAATCTGATCGCAGATTTGCAAAAAGAGCTAAAACGCTTGAAGGAATATGCCCATAAATCACTGGGGATAGAAAGTACTGAGAAACTTGATATTATAACTGAGGAGACATGCATCCACATCTACCCGAGGGGATAAGTTACACCGTTCTGAGTAAATTGGAGAGATAAAAATGTTTTATGGTGAACGCTGTTAATCTTTTGCGACGGACAGCGGACTTGTCCTGAGCTAAGTCGAAGGACGGCAGACGACGGACTATCTTTTCTTATAAATATGATCCCCCACTCTTCTCATCCACTCCAGCTCCTCCGGGGACATTGAATCCATTTCCAAAGTGTCAAGATTTTCTCTGGTCTGCTCGATGTTTTTGGGTGCTGAAAGACAAACCTGAACCGAGGGATGGGAAAGAACGAACCGGTAGCAATCGCTTGCCCGCGGGACCTTCTCCCCTTTCGGCAGGTATTTGGGTCTTAAAAGCTTGGTCCAGCAGGTAGCGGTATAGACGACGATCCCCGGTCCGTTTTCCTTTGGAAAAAGGGGAAAGACGTCCCTTTCTGCACCTCGATGCACCGCATTATAGCGGATGTGATATAAATCGAATACCTTCTCCCTCTCCACTTGTGCATATCTGGATCGGAGATGGCACGCCAAGCCAAGATGGTGAATCAACCCTTTTTCCTTTAATTTCAACGCAGAATCGATGGCTCTTTGATTTGGTCTTCGTCTGAAAGTGCTGAATAATAAGATGTCGGCATAATCCAGTTGAAGCTCTCTTAATGCTTTTTCCACATCTTTTGGAATGAACCCTTCCGAGGGCAAGTAATTCTGAACCGTCACAACCATCTTTTCCCTGTTCTTTCTAGCTAATCCTCTTATTGCTCTCCCCATCCCTTGCATTCTAAAAGCGCCCCAGTAGAAGTAGTTCACCCCCCGATCAAAGGCTTCCTCTACTGCTTGGGCAGGGATGCCGTAACCCACCCCCAATCCCAACCGTCCCACTTTTAATCTGGTCCTTCCTAAAATGGTAGGCTCAAAACTCATGGTTTTAGGTATTAGTTATTTCCCTGTATAAGTCTGCCTTCCTGGTTAGTCCTTTAATATACAATATTTAATATTCTATTCTAATCAGTTATTTGTTATCCGTCATTCGAAATTGTTTTTATCTTCCTTCTTCCTTTGCTTTCGCGGTGGACGACAGACGGCGGTCGGCGGTATGCACCGGATGGTGACATACCGGCGGACGTTTTTTATCCGTTATCTGTCATATGTTGTTCATCCTTTCATCACCACATCCACTGGCACCCCGCATTTCTTGCACTTCTTATCGATTATCCCGACAACGGATGTATGATAACCATCTCTTTTGATCAGAAGTTCGTTGCAGGAAGGACAGTAGGTATTGGACGTGTTGGGTATATATGCGTTGCCGACATAAACGTATTTCAGTCTCCTTTTTCCCAAAAGAAACGCATTTTGCAAACTCTGAAGTGGAGTCAGAGGTAAATCCATCTTATAAGCCGGGAAATAACGGGAAAAATGCAGGGGAATTCGATCACTTAAACCGGCTACAAAATCGACCAGCTTCTGGATCTGTTCCTCCGAATCATTAAGCGTGGGAATGAGCAAATTGGTAATTTCTATGTGCACTTTACTTAGGTAGGATAATTCTATCGCTCTTAAGATAAAAGGGAGCTTCCCTTTACAGGTATTCTTATAAAAATCCTCGTCCATTGATTTCAGATCAATGTTCATGGCATCGATGTATGGTAAAATCTGTTTCAATGGTTCCTCATGGATGTATCCATTGGTAACCAGAACGTTGACCAGGTTCTTTTCGTGTGCGATCTTCGCCGTATCCGTGACGTACTCATACCAGATCAAAGGTTCGGTATAGGTGTAGGCGATTCCAATGGAATTTTCCTTAAGAGCTATTTTAACCAAATCCTCGGGCGATACAAACTCGGTCGGGGATTCTTCCTGAGAGATATTCCAGTTCTGGCAATTCTGACAGCTTAAGTTACAGCCGTTAGGACCGGTGGAAAGTATATTGGCTCCGGGATGGAAATGATATAACGGTTTTTTCTCGATGGGGTCGATGGCGACGGAAACCAACCTGGCATAATTTATGGCATATAGAATCCCGCCTTCGTTTTTCCTCCCCATGCACACGCCGATCTTCCCCTCGGCAATCACACAACCCACCGGACAGAGAAGACACTGGATTTTCCCGTCTTCTCTTTTTTCCCAGAAAAGCGCTTCCTTTTTGATCATATCCATATTCCAGTTAAATTTTATTTCCCTCTACATTAAAATAAAGGGACCGCTCGGTAAAACAAGAAGAATTTTGTTTTTAAATTTCCAGTTTATAGAGAAATAGAATACCCTCTCCGCTTTGAGACTGTGTCATAATTGTGTTTTGGGTTTGTAGCCGTCCATATGGACGCAAGTCTATGGAATTCAACATATCGATTTCGCAGACTAAAGTCTGCGGCTACATAAATCGAAATTATGACACACCCCTTTGGGGAGAGGGTCAGGGTGAGGGGGATTAAAATAACAAAAATAATGAATCAATCGAAAGGAATTAAATTCTCAATTCTTCCAATATCTTAGGTATATCTAAAAAAGTTTTGGCGATATGCGCACCTGCCTCTTCCAGCGCTTTCAACTTGCTCTGAGCCGTTCCCATCTCCCCCTCCACGATGGCGCCAGCGTGTCCCATTCTTTTTCCGGGAGGTGCGAAAATCCCGCCTATCATGCTTATTACCGGCTTTTTCATCTTCTCTATAGTTGGCTTTGCCATCTCCTCATATACTCCGCCGATCTCTCCCACCATAACCACCGCTTTGGTCTTCTCGTCCTTTTCGAAAAGCTCTAGTATGTCATTAAAGGTGGAGCCCAAAACCGGATCGCCTCCCAGACCGACACAGGTGGTCTCCCCGTAGCCGGTTCGGGAAAGGGTATCAGCTACGTAATAGGTCAAGGAACCGGAGCGGGAAACCGTCCCCACCCGTCCGGGCTTGAAAGCTATATCCGGCATTATCCCCAAATTTGCCTCACCCGGTGTGATGATGCCGGCTGTATTTCCGCCCAGCACGATCGTTCCGAATTTCTGAGCCTCCTTTCGCGCGGTCATCATGTCCAGAATGGGGATATGTTCGGGTATGACCACCACGAATTTTATTCCCGCACAGATTGCCTCGATCGCCGCCTCCATGACAAACCGGGCAGGGAGGAAAACGACGGAAGTATCCGCCCCGTGATTCTTCACGCACTCCTCCACCGTATCGTAAACCGGAACCCCCAGCACCTTCTCCCCTCCTTTCCCCGGTGAGGTCCCCCCCACGATCCTGGTGCCGTAGGTCAACATTCGCTCGGTATGGAATTTTCCCGCACCGCCGGTTATCCCCTGAACTATGACCTTGCTATTTTTATCCACCAATATCGCCATGAAATTCTCCTAATT
>Ga0256868_10000523_pt1 | contig 22331 bp, 19 predicted proteins | sample RVTome_13_FD_187341 | JGI IMG/M metagenome (GOLD analysis project Ga0256868, IMG submission 187341) | Soil microbial communities from uranium-contaminated site in the Upper Colorado River Basin, Wyoming, United States - RVT92D227 HiSeq ...
CCTGAATTATTCATAAATTGCGTCGTTTCCTCGAGAAGAGAATTCGCAGATGGCGCCGAATTCAAAACAAGGGGGACACGATCCCAAATTCCGGAGAATTTGGGTCATGTCCCCGAATTCGGCGCCCGTCTGCAAATTCACGACCGGGAGAGATAACGTCATTCATGAATAATTCAGGTTAGTCAATATCCCTAATATAATATCAGAATTAGGAAATTTGATAAGCGTCACTGCGGCTTTCCGGGGCTATTGTGAAGATTTTAAGGGGCTTAATCCCCGGCCGTCCGCTTTGGACAACCGGCGAACCGAAGCGTTCCCATTCTTGAGAGGATGGAGCGGCTGGCGGATTTTCCCCCTCGCTAGCTCAGTCAGGACTCTAACTGCCTCATCGCCACCGATTTCTCCGATCGCTTCGACGGCTTCCTTTCGGACCCTGGGGTCGGCATGGATCTTGACCAGGTGGATGAGGTAAGGAAGCCCGCTTTTCCGCGGCAGGTCCGCGAGGGCGTGGATGGCCTCCTTCTGAACCTTGGCGTCCTTGTCCGCTGCGGAGATCTTTTCGAGGGCCTTGATCGTTTCGCCCGTCGCTTTGTCCGCCAACCCTTGGATGGCTTCGATCCGGATTTCAGGGTCTGCACCGTTCAGGGCGAGCAAGATCAGAGCATCGACGGCCGCCGGGAGCTCCATCTCGACCAGGCCCGAGACGGCCCGCTCCCGGACTTCTCTGGAGGGGTCGCCTTTGATCGCCTTCAATAGGATTTCGAGCGCCTTGAGGTCGCTCTGCTCACCCAGGCACTCGGCGGCCTCGGCCCGGATCTCTTCGGGCTCTTTGCCGGCCAAAATCCGCTCGGCGAACGGCACGATGATCGGGACATTCCGGTGAAGCCCGATAGCCCGGAGAACGGAAAGCTTGTCTTCTTGCGTCCCGGCCTTGCCATAGAGCGGTATGAGATAACCGAGGCTTTCCGTATCCGCGGCCATCCCGACCCAAATGAACGGGAGGTCGTCGAAATCGAACGGACACGAGAGGTTGCTTATCCGGATATCCGGTGGGAAAGCCGTTTCCGACGACGTCATCCGAAGTAGAATCGCGATTTCCTTGATCACACGCCGCTCGGGCTCCTCCGCGATTCGAAGCGCAGCCTGGGCCCGCGCTGCCGACGGCATCACCGCCGCGGTTCCGCGGACCGCCTGGTCCTGATTGACCCTCTTCTCAAGCGGGGTTTTCCGGCCGTTAATGAGGTCGTCTAACGTAAGAAGTCTCCCAGCCTGGTCGCCCGGGTACCAGCCCATGGTTGACCTTTCCCCCATAAGGCGGCGGATTCCGAAGCCGACCCAGAATCCCCTGGTCCAGCCGTTCGCCTTCGCCTCGCCGCGGGCCCAGGCGATCCGTTCGGCCACCGGGCCCGATGGGCCGGGATGGAGAAGGACCTGTCCAGGCGCCGCCCCGCGGGCTGCTTCCACACCATGGATCGATACCGATGCCGCACCCACAATAAAGCAGACGCCCGCCAGGGCGCCCGCGAACCATCTTCGGGAAGCCATGATCGATCTCACGCGCACCGCTCGACCGCGTCTTTCTTGCTCTTTAGCAGGTCTAGAAGGGCCTGCCGGGCTTTGGGCGTCTTGAGCTCGCCGAGCGCCGAGACGGCTGCGGTCCGCACGTCGACCTCGGGATCGGTTTTGGCCGCTTCGAGAAGAATGGGGACGGCTTCGTCACTCTCGGACGATCCCAGGGCATCGACGATCTTTTCCCGCCACTCGGGGTCTTTTTCCTCTTTGAGGATCTTACCCAGGGATTTGAGCGCGGCCGGGTCTCTCTTGTCGGCGAGTTGGTCGAGCGCCGCCTCCCGGGCTTGGGGGAACTTGGCCCGCCGGAAAACGTCGCCAAGAACAGCGGCCTTGTCCAGTTCCTCTATGTCGGCTAGGGCATTGACGGCCGCTCTGGCCAGGTCCTCGTTCGCCCCGCCCACCGAAACGCTGACAAGCGTGGCCTGGGCTTCTGTCCCGCCGATCTCAGCAATCGCCCTAAGAACCTCTTCCTGGAACTCGACGTCCTTGGCTGCGGCCAGGATTTCTTTCAGGCTGGCGAGGCTATTCGGGCTCCTGTTCTCCGCGATCATCAAGGTCGCGATTTTCCGGATTTCCTGGTCGGGGTCCTTCAGGGCGAGGTCGCGGAGAACCGGGCTTGCCTTTATCCTCTCCTCTTCCGCCAGGGCGTTAAGGGCGCGGCGCCGGACTTCGCTATCCTTGGCCTCCTTCACGATTTGGAGAAGCGCTTCCATCCGGCCGGGCTGCTCCATGTCGCTCAGGCCATCCACGGCGAGGCGGGCCAGCTCAGGATTCCCGGCCGATAGGGCGACTTGCTTTAGGAATGGAACGAGACTAGGGTCTTCGAAATCGGCCAGGCCCTTGAGCGCCGTGCGGCGGAGGGGTAGTTCTGCGGCGTTCACGGCCGCGTCCTTGAGAACCGGGAGCGCCTCCGGCCGCTTGGTTTCGGCGAGGGCCGCCAGAGCCCGCCGCCGCAACTCGGGCGAGGCGTCGGAGCGGGCGATCTCGATGATCTTCTGGACCGCCCTCGGGCTCTCGAACTCACCCAGGACATGAATGATCCTGGAGCGAAGTTTGCCGTCCCCGCTCTGGCTGTAGAGGTCGAAGAGGCTCTGGAGGGCGTTGTCGTCGCCGACGTCGCCCAGGGCTTCCAGAGCCGCCAGCATGATCTCGTCGTCGCTCGACTTGTCCATGGCCTTCACGATCGCCTGGTATTCGGGCTTGCCCCGCTCGGCCAGCGCCTCGGCGATCTCGATCATTTTCGTCCGGGCGTCATCGGCCCACTCGCTCGCGGGGAAGGAGGCGATGAATTCCTGATAGCACTTGAAAACGGCGACTCGGGAGTTGCTCGTCTCTTCCAGGACGTAGCATTTCCAGAAGCGGGCGTCGTCGGTCCAAGAGCTCTTGGGGTAGGCTTGGAGGAATTCGTCCAAAACTTTGGCGGCTTTATCCCATTCCTCTTCCATGATCAAGCTGTAGGCCGCCTGGAACTTCTTGGCCTCGTCTGTCTGCGCCTCGGCCGGCATGGCCGCCGGCAAAACCCGGACCGCGGCGGAGACCGCGGGCGCGGAATCCGCTCGTGCGGAGAAGACGTTGTCCGGCCCCAGCGCCAGAACCGCTGCGAAAACGGCCCCGAGCCCGAGGAATGTCATACGTTTCTTCATGGTTGTTCTCCTTATGTGAATTGCGTCCATTTGTGAATTCATATCATTCCGAGAGAGACAAAGAATCTCCCCCCTGTCTCCTAACCAAAAGATCGCCCGTTTTGCTCGACATGACTCGCTCAACGATAATTATCATTTTCCCATGATGGATCAGGCCGCCGGGCCGGACTTGGCGGGTTTCCGTTTCGGGTCCGAAGGCCGCGCCGCAGCCCCTCCCATTTCGGACGAGCGTCGCATCTCGCTCAGGTTGATCTTGAAGAGGACGTCCTTGCTCTCGATTCCGGACTTGATGATCTCGACAGCGGAGAGGTCGGTCTCGGACTTGAGATTGGCGATCTGGATGAGGATTATTTCGAGATCGGAGACGAGGCGTTCAAGCCGGCGGTCCGAGGCCCGGAGCTCTTTTTTCAGGACTGCGGCTTCCTTCACCAGCTCCTCCGAAGTTTTTTTCTGGAGAGGCAGGTTGAGGCTAAAGAGGTCGCTCGCCTGGGGGTCGTAGTTGACCACGGCAAGGAGCAGGACTTTGGAGCGATCCAAGTAGCGGGACGCCCGGGCGGCGAGAGGCGCAACGGCCGCGGCCGGTGTAACGGAAAGGCCGGCGGCGGGCGAAGACTTGGAAATAGCAGCAGAGCGGGCGAGGTCTGCGGTGGGGCGGAAAAACGTCCGGCCGATGAAGATCCCCGCCGCGAAAAGCAATACGGCCCCGGCGGCGCCGAACGCCCAGCGCGGGACGAGGCGCGTGCGGCGGCGGCCGGACGGCGGCCCGGCCGCTCGGACTTCTTGAGTCCGGGCTCCCGCTTCGCGCGCCATCCGCCGCTCGAGGCGATCCCAGTAGCCGTCCCAGAAATTCGGCCCTGGGTCGGGAGCGGGCTTCTCGTCCATTATCCGCAGCGTCTCGGACATCTTGCGGTAAAGTTCTGAGCATTCCCGGCAGGACAAGAGATGGCGGTCCATTTTTTCTTGCGTTTTCATGTCTAGCTCTCCGTAGAGGGCTTCGGGGATAAGTTTTTGCCCGGCTCGGCATTTATTCATAGCAGGTCTCCTTTGTCGAGGCAGAGCCCCACCCCGGCCAGTTCCTTCTGGAGCTTCCGGATCGAGCGGAAAAGGTAGCTCTTCGCGGAGCCCAGCGTGATTCCCAGCGTTTCGGCGATTTCCTTCAGGTTAAGGTCATGGTAGTGGCGGAGGACGAATGCCGCGCGCTCCCGCTCCGAGATCTTAGCCAGGGCTTCGTCGATCCGGCGCCGCAGGAAGGCGAACTCGGCCGCTTTCTCGGGGCCCGGATAGGGGTCGGGAGGATCGGAAAATAGCGCGGCCGGAGCGGGAGCCGCTGCCTTCGGAAAAAAGGTTTTTTTCCGAAGGTGGTCGAGGGCTGTGTTATAAACGATCCGGTACAACCAGGCGTTCAGGCCGCAGTCCGGTTTGAGCGTCCCGATCGACTTGAAGACCTTCATGAAGGCAATCTGAGAGACATCTTCGGCGTCGGCGTGGTTTCTTGTCATCTCATAGGCCAGCCCATAGACCCTTTTCTTGTAAGCCTCGACGAGGTCGCGGAAAGCCGAGGTGTCGCCGGCAATCATGCGGTCCGCCAGGCCGGCCTTGTTCTCACGACTCATTTCGACTCCGTAGTAGAGACGTGCGGAAGGAGCGGGAGGTTGGCAGGGAACCGAGGATTTTCGAGATAATCGGGCTTTCATGGTCGGGCGCTCAGCAGCTATTACGGGCAAATTATAGTCGTCATCCTGAGCGCAACAAAGATATCATTATTTTGGCAGTGATGAGAAGCGCGGATTGGCGTCGAGAACCCCAGTCTTAATTTATTCTTTTCAGGATCCGTTTCCAGGTCGGAGTGATCAGGAAGCTCTCTTCCATATCTTTCACCATTTCCGCAGACTTTTTCATCGGCGCCGCGAAACCCAAAATATTCTCACCGACATGCGGCCTAGGGAGAGGAGTTTGCTTTTTGGAATCGCTTGAGATCTGTCACCTCTAAGCCCCGTTACCATACTCGCGTGCACATAAAAAAGCTATATCCGAATGAAGATCGATGTCAAGAACCACATCAAACTGAGCTTTATCGCGGACAAACCTTCCTCACCGTAAGCCTCTGTCAGACCTCGAGGGTGTTTGACTCCATCTTCGATATTGAATAGAATCGCTGTGAATGATGAGCAGGCGCGGCCCTGTCCAACCGAAGCGGCGGCCTGAAATATTCATAGAACAGTTTCTCGCCGGCTGATACGGTCTCATAAATCTGATACGAGAGATTTCAACAAGCGTCTCCACGGAGGAAAAACATGAGTCGCGCCGACGAGATCATGGAAAGAGCCGCGCGGGCGGCCTCATCGTTTCGAAGCCTCAACCAGAAGGAAACGGACTCCGTCGTCCGGGCCGTCTATCTATCTGCAGTGGCCGAACGCATCCGTTTGGCCAAGCTCGCCCACGAAGAAACGGGCATCGGGGTGTGGCGGCATAAGGTCGCCAAGAATTTCATGGCCGCCCAGCTCGTCTACGAGGACATCAAGAGCCAAAAAACGGTCGGCGTGATCGCGGAGGATCCCCGGAGCGGCTTCATTGAGGTCGCCCAGCCGATAGGTCCGGTGCTGGGATTCATTCCTGTGACAAATCCCACATCGACAACGATTTTCAAGGCCTTGATCGCGATGAAGACGCGCAATCCGCTCATCATCTCTCCCCACCAGGCTGCCCGCCGGTCGATCTCCGCCGCCGGCCAGGCCTGTTATCAGGCCGCCCGACAGGCCGGCGCTCCTGAACATTGCATTCAGTGGATTGAAAAGCCGACGCCCCAAATTACAAAAGCCTTGATGACTGATTCCCGGCTGGCCCTTATCCTTGCCACAGGGACAGAAAGCCTTGTCCGGAAGGCCCACACCTCGGGGACCCCCGTGCTTGGCGTCGGTCCGGGAAATGTGCCCGTATACATCGGAGAGACCGCCGACATCCCCTTTGCGGTCGGTTGCATTCTCGAATCCAAGACGTTCGACAACGGTTCGGTCTGCGCGAGCGAACAGGCTGTGGTCGTCAAAAAGGCTGTTGCCCCGCAGGTCATCGAGGAATTCAAACAATATGGCGCCTATTTCCTGAATCCGGACCAGATCGAGCGTGTAAGCCGCATTGCTTTTGATAGAGAGCGCGGAACAATGACGGCCTCGATCGTAGGCCAATCCGTGAGCCGAATTGCCGCCATGGCCGGGATCGAGGTCCCGAAAAATACGATTTTGCTCGTGGCCTCGCTTGCCGGGGTCGGTCCCGATTTTCCCCTTTCGGCCGAGATTTTGGCCCCGATCCTGGCCTTTTATGTCGAGGAGGATTTCGATAGCGCCATCCGCCGCTCGTCGGAAATCCTTCGCTACGGAGGGACGGGCCACACGGCCGTTATCTATTCCAATACCGACGAACGGATCGAATATTTTTCCAAAGCCCTCGATGCCGGCCGGATCCTCGTCAACATGCCTTCGACCCATGGCGCTCTGGGCGGGATTTACAACACCTTGAACCCGTCGTTTACGCTCTCCTGCGGCAGCGGCGGCCACAACATCACGACGGACAACATCACCGCCCGCCATCTCCTGAACATTCATCGCATCACGCGGCGTCGTCCCAATCCGCGCTGGCTGTCTTTCTCCAAGATGCTTCTCTACGATGAGAGCGCGCCAGCCGAGCGCCTCGAATCCGCCTTCGGCCGGAATTATTGATCTGAGCGTGATATTATGTGCGCCGTTTCGCGCACAAAAACCGGCTAGAACAAGATCACCTCGTTCAAAGGAAGGGGACGGAAATCGTACCCGGACAGAGCAGCGGAGCAGACCATTTTAAGGCCGGAAGATTCGTAAAATTGTAAATGGTAATAGCCCGCCTGATTTTCATACCGGCAGAAGGCATAGAGATTCTTTTGATCACAGAGGCCGATATTCAAAGCCTGGATCCGGCGTGAATTCTTGTCAAGGAGTCCCGCCAGCCTCTCCAGGCTTGGGCCGGGTTCATGGGCCCCCAGCAAATCCGACAACAGCGCCCATATTTTCTGCGATCCGATGTCGCCGGCGACGGGGACCGGAAGGTTCACACCCTGAAGCAGGCCATTGAAAACAAAGGTGAACGCGTCGCGGACGAAGGGCTGGTTATAAGCCAGAACATTTTTATGGCTCGGAAAGGAGGAGCTTCGGGCGTGGAAGAGAAAAATTCGACTCTTGGGAATAAGGTTAAAAATGCTCCCATCGGTCCAGACCGGGCGCGATGATTTCAAGGTCTGCCAACGCTCTTGAGCATCGAGCCAGCCTGCGCCCCAGCCGTCTCCCTGACGGTCTCCATCGGGCGCCCGGCTCCTTTCGGCCATGTCGGCAAACTTCTCCAGGAGCTCGCCGGGCGGAAAAGGCTCAGAGCTTTTAGCCATCAGAAATCGGCACATCGTAGGCCTTCAACTTCTTGGGAGCGACGAAAAACTTTCCCGATCTTGGCCAGAGCTTCATCCACATGGGACCTCTCGATGATGTACGAAGGAAGGAACCGGACCACCAGATCGGCAGCCGGGATGGCCAGGATTTTTTCTCTCTGGAGTTCCTTAAGGAACTCATCCCTTCTGCTTGCGACCTCCAAGCCGAGCATCAATCCTTTCCCCCGGGCTTGAACGATGAATTCGGAGCTGATCGTTTGCAGCCCTTCAAGAAAGTATTTCCCGATTTCCCGGACATGGGCCAACCTTGTCTCATCGAGAAGCTCCAGAGTTGCCAAAAGGCCGGCGGCGGCCAGGGGATTTCCGCCGAAGGTCGAGGTATGCGAAGACCGGGGAATCTTGTCCGCGATTTCCGGAGAGACGAGTGTCGCTCCGATTGGAATGCCGCCGCCAAGGCCTTTGCCGAGAGTCAATATGTCGTAGCTAAGGCTCTCGTCCTGCGTAGCGAGAAAATGTCCTGTCCGTCCCATCCCGGTCTGGATTTCGTCCACGATGAGCAGCGCATTCCTGGATCGACAGAGTTCGCCCGCTTTTTTTAAGTATCCAGAATCCGGGATAACAATCCCTCCTTCTCCCTGCACAGGCTCGACGATGAAAGCCGCGGTCTGCCCGTCAAGCTCCGCCTCCAGGGCGGAAAGATCATTATAGGCGACGGCCGTGAAGTCCCAGAGGAGGGGCTCGAAGGCCATCCGGAATTTCCGGCCGTCCGTGGCCGACAACGCGCCCAATGTCTTGCCGTGGTAGCCGTTGCGGCAGGAGACGAATTTTTTCTTCCCGGTGGCCAGAACGGCGAATTTCAGGGCCGCCTCGTTCGCCTCGGTCCCGGAGTTTGAAAAAAAGACATGGGACAATCCACCCCCGCAGCGATTTACCAGCTCATGGGCCGCTTCGGCTCGCCGATCATTGGCAAAACTTCCGTGAAGAGTCACGAGCGTCCGGACCTGGTTCTCCAGGCTTCCGGTGATCGCCGGATGGCCGTGGCCGAAGATGTTCACTCCGTAGTTGGTCATGAAGTCCAGGTAGGAATTCCCGCCGGCATCGCGGAGATATGCGCCTTCTCCGGCCACAAGCGTCAGGCCGCGGTTGGCATAGGTATTGACGACATACCGTTTTTGCAAAAGCCCATAATCTTTCATGATGTCGCGGCTAGCCGATGACGGTTCCTTGCCCGGCCAGGGCGTTTTTAACCGGATTCTGCGTCCTCCCGTCTCCGAAAAAAACGGCCTCCACGCCGGCTTCGACCGCGCGCTTTACACCCAGAATCTTCTTTTTCATCCTCTCTCGGGCAAAGGGAAGGAACGCTTCGATTTCATACTTGCCGATGCGGCGGATAACGCTTCCCTGGTCGTCCGGGTCACGGAGAAGACCGGGCGCTTCAAACAGATAGACCATCTTTCGGACTCCCATTTCGCCGGCCATGACGGCTGCAGCCGTGTCATTATCGGTGTTGACGATCTCGTTGTCGAAGCTGACGGCAGGAGCGCAGACGACCGGCAGATAGCGATGCTCAAGCAAAAGCCGGAGAAGCTCGGCATTGACCCTCTCCACGCGGCCGGTAAGATTATCCTTGAGGAGTTTGGTCTTCCCGCTTTCTCGGACCAGGATTTCTTTCTTGGCCTTGGCTTCCCAAAGCTTCCCGTCCACGCCGCAGAGGCCCACCGCCTTCACGCCCTGGCTGAGCAAAAGGGCCACAATGCGTTTGTTGGCCAGGCCGGCATAGGCCATCAGAAAGACCTCGATGGCTTCCCGGTCGGTGTAGACGCTCGTGACGCCGGAAGGAGAAATGACTTTTCTAACGGGGATGGAGAGCCGGGCCGCAAGCTCATCCCGGAGGACACTGGCCCCGTGGACGAGAATCACGGGCTCGGAGAGCCAGAGCTCGGCAATATCTCGGCAGACGCCGTCCCAGTTGATGTCTTTCCCGCCGCCGACCTTGATGAGGAGCATGGCTCAACCGAATTTTTCCTGGAACTTTTCGATGTCGGGCCTCTCTGTTTTTCCCGAAAGAAGGGAATTGATGATCAGATGTCTCTTGTTGCCGATGAGCCGCGGAGACAGCAATTCATATTTGTGCGGCCCGAATTTTATGAGCGCATCCAGATGGATTCCCGCTTTATGAGCGAACCCGTTGGCAGGATTGGTCATCAGATGCGGCGGCATTTCGATGCCGCAGATGCGCGACACATAATTTTCCGCCTCGGTCAGAAGGCCGAGGTCGTACCTCTTCCCCAGACGCGGATCCAGGACGTAAAGATTGATCAGGAGGGAGCTGAGAGGCGTGATCCCCGTTCGCTCGCCGATTCCCAGAAGAGATGTGCTCACATAATTCGCTCCGGCCCGGAGGGCGGCGAAGGCGTTGCTGACGGCGTGCCCCAGATCGTTATGAAAGTGGACTTCAAGCGCGACGCGGATGGTCCGGCGCAAATCCTTGATTCTCCGGGCAACTTCCCAGTTCATGGCTCTTCCGAGCGTATCCGCCAGCGCCACGCGGTCCGCTCCGAAATCTTCGGCAATCCGATAAATATCCAGGCTGTGATCGACCGGCTGGCAGAAAAAGTCCTCCACGCCGACCCGGACTTCCAGCCCGTTCTTTTTCGCCCTCTCGATATTCCGGCAGAGGTCTTCTTTATAAGCCTCGAGCGTTTTGTTCATGGCCGCCAGGCGTTCGGAATCGACCGTGCACAAAATATTGATGCCGTCCACGCCGCTGTCGAGGGCTCTCTCGACATCGTTCTCCTGATTCCGAATATGGGAAAGAATCTTGACCTGTTTCTTGCGCCGGGTCTTGACCAGCTCGACGATCATCCTCCGGATTTCCTCTTTCGCCGGGTTCGCGACTTCCACATAATCCATCCCGATTCCGGCCAGATAGGTGAATATCTGTTTCTGCTCGGAGAGGGAGAAATTCGCCTTGGCGAATTGAAATCCCTCGCGAAGCGTGGAATCGATAACGCCTTGAAAAGAGCGGATGATTTGTTTGTCTTCGTTCATGCTCACACCGGGTGCAGGCCCGGAAACTCCAAACCTGTGGTCTCCGGAAAGCCGGACATCAGGTTCAGGCACTGGACGGCATTGCCGGCCGTGCCTTTGACGAGGTTGTCGATAGCCCCGAGGACAACCAGCCGCGCGCCTCTCCTTTCTTTTTCGAAGCCGATCTCGCAAAAATTCGTTCCCTGGAGGATCTTGGGCTCGGGGAAACGGTACAAGCCCTGGCTTTGTTTGACGATACGGACGAACGGGCGATTCCCGTATTCCTGCCTCAAGGCTTTCCAGATCTCCTTGTCATCGATCTTCGGCTCTTCGAGGAAGGCATGGATCGTGACCAGGATGCCCCTCACCATTTCTATGGCGGTCGCCGAGATGTGGACGGAGACGCCCGGCCGCACGTCGCCGAGCGCTTGCTCAATCTCCGGCGTATGCCGGTGCTCTGTGGGTTTGTAGGATCGGACGACACCGGCTCGTTCGGGATGATGGGAGGCTTCCGACGGTGTGTGGCCGGCCTGGGAACTGCCCATCTTAGCGTCAATAATGATGGGAGACGGTCGGATCAGATTATGTTTAAGGAGAGGAAAAAGGCAGAGGATGGAGACAATGGCCTCGCAGCCGGGGCCGGCGACATATGTGGCGCTCCGAATTTCGTCTTCATGGATTTCCGGAATCCCGTAGACAAACCGCGGCAAAAGGTCGGGCCGGGCATGTTCCGTGCCGTACCATTGTTTCCACTCCTCTTTATCTTTGAGCCTGAAGTCGGCGCCGAGGTCGATGATTTTTTCGGCCTTGGCCAGCCAGCCGTCCATGCCGCGCATGGATTCTCCGTTGGGCAGAGCTAAAAAGAGGACGGCGCAGGGCTCGACCTCCTCGGCCCTGACAAACGTCAGCCTCGTCAGCCCTCTGAGGTTGGGATGGAGCAGGGCGATGGGTTGGCCGGCGTGACGATCGCTCGTCACCTGCTGAACGCGAACGAACGGATGCTGGAGAAGGATCCTCAGCAGTTCGCCGCCGGCATATCCCGATCCGCCGACGATGGCCACTCGGAGAGGCTCGGAGCTCATTTAGGCTTTTCCCTTCGCCGCGCGCAGGCAATAATTGACGATCGCCCCGGAAATACTGACGCCGGTCGGCGCCTCGGAATTCCGGAATTCCATCGTATGGTTGACCTCGTTGACCGAAAGCCCATCCGGCGTTTCGAACAGATCGATGGCCAGCAGGCCTCCCCCCACGGCCGCTGCCGCCCGGGCGCAGACCGAATGAAGCTCTTCCGTCAAGGGGCAATTCCTGGCGATACCGCCACGCGCCGTGTTGGTGATCCAATGCGGGGACTCCCGGTAAATGGCGCAGATCGTCTCTCCGCCGACGACAAAAGCGCGGATGTCCCGTCCGGGCTTGGCGACGAACTCCTGGAGGTAAAAAGCCTTCTGCGGCGGAGTCCCGAGGACATCCTTATGTTCAAGCAGGGCCTCCAGCGAATCGCGGTCGTTGACCTTGGCCAGAAGCCTGCCCCAGGAACCCAGCGGGGGCTTGAGGACGATGGGAAAGCCGCCGAATCGTTCGACGGCCTGGAGGGCCTGGCCGACGGTGAAAACCAGGGCGAACTTCGGTTGTCGAACGCCCGCCCGGTAAAGAAGGATGGAGGTCAAAAATTTATCCCCGCAATTCCGGGCCACGGCCGAGGAATTGACGACCGGCACGCCGAGAGACTCCAAAAAAGCGACGGCATAGTCGCCCTTGACGGTGGAAACCGAGCGCTCCAAAGCGACATCGAAATCGACCGCATAGGCGCCGGGATTCAATATTTCCGTGCGAATGTCCACCAGCTTGACTCGCACCCGCCTTTTCCGAGCGGCCTCGTGAAGAAGCTTCTCTTCGGCGCGGACGGTCGAGTGGAAAATGGCCAGCGTCGTCATCACCGCGTTTCCGCTGCCGGCTCTATTTTTAGCGACTACTCTCCCCAGTCTTCTTCGATCTGCGGCGCCTCGCTTAAAACCATCCGGTTTCCCTGACGACCGTCGACGACCAACATGGTCTGGCATTCGGGACAGGGCAGGAGTTCGGTCTCCTCGACGCCGGGCGGGGGGACGATCAAGGCCGCGCAGACGGGGCATTGACCCCGCCATGTCATTTCCGTTCTTTCCAGGGACATGGGACTCTCCTTTCTTTCAATCACAGCCTGGCGCCATGACTGAGGCTGATTATAGGTCGTTTTCGAGCACAGTCAAATTTTTACAAATAATTTACATTTTCGAAATAATTTGTATAATATTTAACATGATTACAATTCCCGAAGTCGTGGCCAAGATCATCAAAAAATCTCTTTACCTGGAGGAAGCCCTTGCCCTGGGGCTCATCAACCTCTCGGCGCTCGCCCGGTTCATCAAGCCCGATGTCGAGCGGGAGGCCATGAAAGAAGTCAAGGATGGAGCGGTCATCGTCGCCCTGAACCGGCTTTCGCGAAAAACCGTCAAACGGGCTCGGCGGCTGAAGAGCGTTTTCCGGAACGCGCCGGACCTGACCGTCCGTTCGAACCTGATGGAGGTGACCTACGCCAACGCGGAGCGGTTGATTATGCGCCAGAAGAAGCTTCTCGACCAGCTCGGCGGGAAGCCGGGCTATTTCCTAACCGTGACTCAGGGGATCAACGAGACGACGATCATCGCCAGCCGCGAACTCAAGGAGAAGATACTGGCGATTTTCAAGGGAGAGCGGATCATCGCCAGGATCGAAAACCTCTCTTCCATCACCGTTCTCCTGCCGCGGGGCACGGCCTTGGTGCCGGGCGTCTACAGCTATATCCTCAAGTCCTTGGCCTGGGAGGGGATCAACATCGTCGAGGTCGTCTCCACGCTCGACGAATTCACGCTCATCCTGGAAGACAAGAATATCGACCAGGCCTTCTCCTTGATCAAAAAGCTGTTTTAAGCCGCCCGCCAGCCGTTTTTTTTGAGCTCCTGCGCTTGACTTCCGGCCGGGCCTCCCCTATGGCTACAGAATGCATTTACCAACCTGAATTATTCATAAATTGCGTCGTTTCCTCGAGAAGAGAATTCGCAGATGGCGCCGAATTCAAGACGAGGGGGACACGATCCCAAATTCCGGAGAATTTGGGTCATGTCCTCGAATTCGGCGCCCGTCTGCAAATTCACGACCGGGAGAGATAGCGTAATTCATGAATAATTCAGACTAATAAGAACGCATAAATTATTGTTACATAGCCATTGCGAGCGACTGAAGGGAGCGTGGCGATCCGACCTCGTGGTCGTCCCGAGGCTCGTTTGAGCCGTGGGGGACCTTCCAAACAACCGGATTAGAATGCCTCAAGCTCGGCCATGAGTTCGGACATGAGGTCTTTAACCGTCACAATCTTGGTGGCCCGATAGGCATTCTGTCCGCAGAAAATAAGCCCGTGATCGATGTCGCCTAGATAGGCCTTTACGAGTGCCTGAGCGATGCAATATTTTGCCTCTTGGATATTACAGGTCGAAAGACATCTATAAAAACATTTGATTTCATGCTTTTCCTTGGTTTCCAGGTCTTTCAAGAATTTGTTTCGGATGGCTCTCCCAGGCAAGCCGACCGGGCTTTTGATGATCACGATATCCTCTTCTTTTGCTTCAAGGTAAGCCTGCTTGAATTCTTGAGCGACATCGCATTCGACCGTGCAGACGAATCGGGTCGCCATCTGCACTCCCGAGGCTCCGGCCAAGAGCATCTTGGCAATGTCCCTGCCGTCATAAATGCCGCCGCCGGCAATCACGGGGATCCTCTTCCTATATTTATCTTCATAAAGCTTGATCGCTTCCAGGACATCGGCCAAAAGCGCCTCGAGTGTGTGTTGCTCCAGTTGTCCCAGTTGGTCCATGGAAAAGCCGAGATGTCCGCCGGCCAAAGGTCCTTCGAGAACGATTCCGTCGGCCGTTCTCGCATAGCGCTTATCCCAGGCCCGGAGCACCAGTTCGGCGGCTCTCCCGGAACTCACGATAGGGACAAGATTGACAGAACGATCTTCGACGAGCCCGGGCAGCTTGAGAGGAAGACTCGCCCCTGAAACAATGATCTTAATTCCTTCTTGAACGGACGTCCGGATCAAATCATCGGCATTGCTTAGCACTCCCATGACGTTCACCGCAATCGGTCCGTTTGTCAGGCTCTTAGCCTTGCGGATCTCGAAGGCGAGCGCTTCCCGGGACGTCTTTTCGTATTCGGTTTTCGACGCTTCGATGTCTCCCAGACCGACGCTGGCGATGGTCCCTATCCCGCCTTGATTGGCCACCGCAGAGGCGAGCGAAGAGAGGGAAACTCTCACTCCCATGGCTCCCTGGACAATCGGTGTGTCCGCCGTGATATTTCCGATTTGAAGTTTTGGAATTTTCATGGTTCATTCAACTTTCTTAAAACCAGGCAGGCATTTCCGCCCCCAAAGCCGAACGAGTTGGTCAGGGCCGCTTGAAGTTCGATCCTTTCCGCTCCATGGGCGACGTAGTCGAGGGGGCAATCCGGATCGGGCTCTTCGTAATTGATCGTCGGCGGGATGATTCCCGTATAGATACTCATGGCCGTTGAAACAAACTCCACGGCGCCGGACGCCGCCATGAGATGGCCGATCATCGACTTGATCGAACTGACCTTCAGGTTTTTTGAATGTCCGCCGAAGACTCTCCGAATGGCGCCGCTTTCGATTTTATCATTCAATACCGTGGAGGTCCCATGGGCATTGATGTACCCCACGTCCTGGAAAAGGATTTTGGCGTCCTGGAGGGCTTTTTCCATGGCCCGGGCCATTCCGTCCCCCTCAGGTTCCGGCGCGGTGAAATGATAAGCGTCGGCGGTGCTGCCGTATCCGGCCAGCTCAGCATAAATCCTCGCCCCTCGACGGAGGGCATGATCGAGCCTTTCGAGAACCACGATTCCGGCCCCTTCGCCCATGACAAAACCGTCGCGGTTTTTGTCAAAAGGCCGGCTGGCTTTTTCGGGACAATCATTTCTTCTCGACATCGACCGGGTCGCACAAAAACCTCCATAGGCCAGAGGAGTGAGGCAAGCCTCGGACGCACCGGCCAGCATAATATCTGCGTCTCCTCGTTGAAGAACACGGAAGGCATCGCCGATGGCATTGGCGCCTGTCGAACAGGCTATGGAAGGGGCGGAAAGAGGCCCTTTGAAGCCGTAGGCGATAGAAACCAGGCAAGCGCACATGTTGATGAGCAATTTGGAGACAAAGAAAGGGTTGAGAGATTTGGGGCCTTTTTCGCGAAGCAGGGAATAGCCTTTCTCGATGGTTTCAGAGCCTCCGATGCCGGAGCCGATGATCACGCCGGCGCGATTGCCATCGAAGACAAAGCGATCCAGTCCGGCATCCTGAATCGCCATGGTTGAACAGGTGAAGCCGAACTGGGTAAATCGATCCATGCGCTCCGCGGATTTTCTCTCGATCCAGTCTTCCGGGTGAAAATTTTTGACCTCTGCGGCCATCTGAGAGGAAAAATCGGAGGGATCGAAACGGGTGATTCTGGATACACCGTTTGTTCCGGCCGTCAATCCCTTCCAAAATTCTTTAATGCCCGATCCGATGGGCGTGACAGCTCCCAGGCCGGTAATCACGACCCTTGCCGTTGTCACTAGCGAATGTCCGAGGTTCTCATGACAATATTTTTTCAGAGCGCACAAGGCGCATTCTGCCGGAAAAATCCAGACTCCCTCCTCTTTCCCGAAAGCGCTGGAAGATCATCATGGCTTCATGATTCCAAAATGAGAGCTGATAATTAATAACATAGAAGATATCTCATGTCAAAGTGGACGAGTTCATCAGGACGAACGAGTCCATTCTCTTGACACGATTTTTTAAAGCATCTATAGTATTACGTCATACGACATTGGGCGTTCGACCCACACGCTTCCCGGTCAAACGCCCCCTCAGGATCAATATCTTTGACCAGCGGCAAGGATTCGTTCATCAATGGAGAAGACTTGTAGGGCCATGAAAATTCTTGTTTTGAACAGCGGCAGTTCTTCGGTCAAGTTCCAACTCATCCGGATGGAGGATGAAAGCCTTATGGCCAAAGGGATCGTGGAGAAGATCGGCTCGAGCGACGCCATCATCACCTACCAGCCGGAAGGCAAGCACAAGATTCGGGAGATCCGCGAGGTCTTGAACCATAGCCTGGCCATCGAGATGGTCCTCTCCCTCCTCCTCCATCCCCAGCACGGCGTCATCCGCGACAAAGGCGAGATCGACGGGATCGGACACCGGGTCGTCCACGGCGGCGAGGATTTTTCGGCATCCACCCTCATCACCGACAAGGTCAAAGCCTCCATCCGAAAATGCATCCAGTTCGCGCCTCTCCATAATCCTCATAACCTGAAGGGCATCGAAGCCTGCGAGACACTCCTGCCCGGCGTTCCCCAGGTCGGTGTCTTCGACACCGCGTTTCATCAAACCATCCCGCCCAAGGCCTTTATCTACGGCCTCCCCTTCGCCCTCTATAAGAAACTGAGCATCCGGCGGTATGGATTTCACGGGACGTCTCATGGCTACGTCGCCCAGCGGGCCGCGGAGATGCTGAAGCGACCCATCCAGGACCTGAAGATCATCACCTGTCACCTGGGCAATGGGGCCAGCATCACTGCCGTCGACGGAGGCAAATCCGTCGATACGACTATGGGATTCACGCCTCTGGAAGGCTTGGTCATGGGCACTCGCTGCGGCAGCATCGACCCGGCTCTCGTTCCTTATATCATGGAGCGGGAAAAGCTCGGAACCAAGGAAATCGATTCCATCATGAACAAGAACAGCGGCATGCTCGGCCTGACGGAAACGTCCAACGACATGCGCGAAATCGAGGAGGAAGCCTCCCGCGGGAGCGAGCGCCATAAGCTGGCCATCGAAATTTACTGCCATTATATTAAAAAATATATCGGGGCCTATATGGCGGAGCTCGGGCGGGTGGATGCCGTCGTCTTCACCGGCGGGATCGGGGAGAATTCACGGTATGTCCGGCGTCTGATCACGGACGGCATGAGCGAGTACGGAATCGCCATCGATCCGCATAAAAATGAGAAAAACGAACGCGACATCAGCGCCGGCCGGGTGAAGATCCTGGTCATCCCGACCAATGAAGAGCTGGCCATCGCCAGAGACACCAAGCGGATTCTCCAGTCGCTCGAAAAGAAAGAGGCCGTTCGTCCGGCCGAGGTCGCTGAAAAACGCCCGACCGTCTTCCGCCCGGCCGAAACCGCGAAGCTCGTCCAGCTCTGGGCCCAGAATCCCAAGGCCGAATTAGCCAGCCTAGCCGCACAATTAAGCCACGAGATCGGACGGTCGGTTGGAAAAGACGCCGTGGAGAAGGAGCTGGAACGGCTGTGCCTGACAGAGGTCCCGGAGAGCCCGAAGAAGACCCATAGGACAAGCTAAAGGATAAAGCCATGGATAAAATTGATAAAGAAGAAGCGGGCTGGCTGGTCGCCCTGGCTTGGCTGAGCGGTTTGGAAGAAACGGCCCGGGATTTTCATGGGACCCGGCCGCGTGTTTTCAGCGAGCGGGCCTACGAACACTCCGTCCAGTATTATTTGCATTTCTTGGGCGATGAATACGGGTTTCAGATCAAAAAATCCGATTCCATCCGCGCGGCCGTGGAAAACTATATTCAAATCGGCATGGCCGGAGGTCTTTTCCGGGATGCGAGCAACTTTGAGCTCGTCGAAGTGAACCCTTTCCATCTGGAGATCACAGTCCATGACTGCGTCTATCTCAAGAGCTGCCAGGCCTTGATCGAAGAAGGATTTTCGGTCCGCGACCTCACCTGCGCCCGGATCGGCTGTTTCCGGGCCGCGGTCAAAGCTCTGGCCAATATCGACTGCGACTATCAAGTGACGTCTTTCAATATCGACGGAGACTGCAAAGGCTACATCGAGAAGGTCTGACTTGGGTAATAAGGCTTCAAAACCTCTGGAATCCACTCTCCAGGTCATCCGCGAGAGCGGGGATGCCGCCGCCGTCCGGGCCGCGATCATGGAGCTGGGCTACGAAAAGAGTCCTGATGTTTATCCCATTCTCTTGGAGCAACTGAACGATCCCAACCCCAGCATCCAACATGCCGCCGTGATTTCTCTGGGCCGGTATGGCCGACCGGAAGCCATCGACGAACTGATCAAGCCCAAGATATTCCGCTCGTCCGGGGTCAATGTCCGCTGGGCGGCCGTGGCGGCGGTGGGGAAACTCGGGGATTATCGGGTGATCGATGACCTTTTAAAAGCCGCGGAGGACCCGGAATGGATCGTCCGGACTCAAGCGGTCGCGGAGCTCAAAGCCAAAGTTCAAGATATCATCGCCCGCAAAGATGTCCGGCTGGCCCGCATTCTCATCCATATGCTCTCGTTGGAGAACGAGGAGATCGTGAACCTGGCGATCGAGGGCTTCCAGGAGATCGGACAAGAAAGCCTTCACCTGCTTCATGAGGCGCTGAATAATTCCTCGGCTTCGATCCGAAGCAATGCCGCCCGGGCTTTGGGAAAGTTCCGCTCTCATCAATCGACGCCATATCTCCTGGAGCTACTCCATGATCAGGAATGGCCGGTTCGCGCCGGCGCCGCCGAAGCCTTGGGGTTGATCGGAGATAAGGTCAGCCTCGAGGCCCTTGTTCAAAAAATCGAGGATAACATCGAAAAGGTCCGGGATCAGGCCGCCGAGGCCATCGTCCGGTTCGGGAGACAGGCGACGATTCCTCTCTTAAACGCTCTGGCCCGCGAAAAAGACAAGTTCTCAGAGAGAGCGCTCCTAAAGTGTCTCGGGAAAATCGGAGATCCGAAATCCGTTCCGGCGCTGATCAGCTATCTCCGGAGCAGCTATTTTACCGTCCGGCAGTCCGCCGTGGCTGCTCTCGTTCGTTTCGGCCCCGCCGTCGTCAGTCTTCTTCTCCCCTCGCTTTCGTATAACCGCTCGGACATCGAGCCTTTGATAAAGGATGCCTGTGACCGGTTGCGTCCGGAGCTCCAGCTCAGAGCGATAAAAGCCGTCGGCGGGCTGGAGGACCATCGGGCCGTCAAAATGCTCAAGCAGCTTGTGGACGAGAGCCTTCCCGACATTCAGGAAGCGGCTGTTCAGGCGCTTTCTCAAATCGGCTGCGCCGCGTGGGGACGCTGTTGCGCGTTGAAAGTCCTGGCCGAAGTCGGCGATGCCGCGCTTGTCCCTCAGATCGCGCCGTCTCTTCAGGATCATTCGGACAACGTCCGCTTTGAAGCTGTTCGCGCCCTGGCCAAGATGGGCGGCCCCGCCGCCGTGAAAGACCTCGTCCGGATGGCAAAAACAGATGAATGCGATTTTATCCGCGCCGAGTCTGTCCGCAGGCTCAGGACCATCGGGATCGGGCAGGCCGGGGTCTTGAAAGCGGCTATACGCGCCTTGGGGGACAGGGCGCGTCAGGTCCGCCGCCAAGCAGCCCGGCTGCTGGGAAATTTCCAAGATAAGAAGTCCATTCAGCCTCTGCTCAAGGCCACGGCCGATCCTCACTGGAGCGTCCGGGAGAGCGCCGAGAACGCTCTCCTGAATTTCGGCCGGGAAGCCGTGGAGCCGCTGATCGCGGCCTTGGAAAACGCGTCCTGGACGACGCGTTTCCGGGCGGCCCGGCTGCTGGGAGAGATCGGAGACGGCCGGGCCATTCCCGCGCTCAAGAAAATTCTTGTCAAAAAGAGAGAAAAAAGACAGGTGCGGGAAATTACTGAAGAAGCGCTGAGGAAACTTCGGAATAAAAATGGGGCGTGAGAATCGTGTCATTCATCTTTTTCGCCCTAAAGGGCTCAAAGAGCAGAGATTTTAAAAGGAGGTTCTCTTAAAATGGCCGAATTTATTTACCAGGATTTGTTTCCGTCCAGCGGGGATTCAACCGAATATCGCCGTTTAACAAAGGATCATGTTTCGCTGGCGTCCTTTGAAGGCCTGGAGATCGTCAAAGTCGCTCCTGAAGCGCTGACGCTTGTGGCCCAGGAGGCCTTCCGGGATGTGGCTTTTTTGCTCCGGCCGTCTCATCTCAAGCATCTTTCTGAGATTCTATCCGATCCCGAAAGCTCCGGCAACGACAAGTACGTCGCCCTCGAGCTCCTTAAGAATGCCGTGATTTCGGCCGAAGGGATCTTCCCGATGTGCCAGGATACGGGCACGGCCATCATTATGGGCAAAAAAGGCCAGCAGGTCTGGACGGGAGGCGGCGACGAAGAGGCCCTGTCCAAGGGCGTCTTCAACGCCTATACCAAGAATTATTTCCGGTATTCCCAGAACGCGCCCCTCACCATGTACGAGGAGAAGAACACGGGGACCAACCTTCCGGCCCAGGTGGACATATCCGCCGCGGACGGGGACGAGTACCGCTTCCTTTTCATCGCCAAAGGGGGAGGCTCGGCGAACAAGACCGTTTTGTTCCAGGAGACGAAGGCGACGCTGAGCCCCGGAACCTTCCTCAATTTCCTGGTCGGCAAAATGAAGACCCTGGGCACGGCCGCCTGCCCGCCCTATCATCTGGCGATCGTTGTCGGCGGGACGTCGGCTGAGCTGACGCTCAAGACCGTCAAGCTCGCCTCGGCCGGCTATCTGGACCATCTGCCCGTGAAGGGAAGCCCGACCGGCCACGCCTTCCGCGACCTCGAGCTCGAAGCCAAGCTGCTCGATGCTTCCCGGAAGCTCGGCCTCGGCGCTCAATTCGGCGGGAAATATTTCTGCCTCGATGTCCGCGTCATCCGCCTGCCGAGACACGGCGCGTCCTGCCCCATCGGCATGGGCGTGAGCTGCAATGCCGACCGGAACGTCAAGGCAAAGATCACCCGGGACGGGATCTTTCTAGAACGCCTCGAATCCTCGCCGGGCAAATACCTGCCGCCCAGCTATAAATTGGACAGCCCCGCCGTTTCGATCGATCTCAACCGGCCGATGGCCGAGATCCGCGCCACCTTGAGCAAGTATCCAGTGGCCACCCGGCTCTCTCTGAGCGGACCGATCGTCGTCGGCCGGGACATCGCCCACGCCAAGCTGAAGGAACGGCTCGACCGCGGCGAGGATCTTCCCAAATATTTCAAGGACCATATCATCTACTACGCCGGCCCGGCCAAGACCCCTCCGGGATACGCCTCCGGCTCGTTCGGCCCGACCACGGCCGGCCGGATGGACGATTATGTCCCGCTCTTCCAGGCCCGCGGCGGATCGCTCGTCATGCTGGCCAAGGGAAACCGGTCCAAGGCGGTGACGGAATCCTGTCAGAAACACGGCGGATTCTACCTCGGCTCGATCGGCGGCCCGGCCGCCCGGCTGGCCAAAGACTGCATCACCAAGCAGGAGGTCCTCGAGTATCCTGAACTCGGGATGGAAGCGGTCTTCAAGATCACGGTCAAGGACTTCCCGGCCTTCATCATCGTCGACGACAAAGGAAACGATTTCTACAGCAAGATGCTGGCCTGACCGGGCACTTGGCTCCGCGGCGATCTCGCCGTATAATTGAATCGGATCTTTTCCATTTTGTGTAGCTAGAAAATGAGGGAGAAGATCCGGGAATAGCCGCAGCGACCGTGGAAGGTTTAGCCTTCTCGAATCGCCCTTGAGGGAAGCCGGCGCGGAAGAAGCCGGCCAGCGAAGATGTCTGAGCGTCCCGGCGAACGGCCGTAGAATGAAAGAT
>Ga0256868_10000524_pt1 | contig 22305 bp, 23 predicted proteins | sample RVTome_13_FD_187341 | JGI IMG/M metagenome (GOLD analysis project Ga0256868, IMG submission 187341) | Soil microbial communities from uranium-contaminated site in the Upper Colorado River Basin, Wyoming, United States - RVT92D227 HiSeq ...
TTTTTTCCTGAAAGAGTAATTTTTTAATCTTACCTTCCTCTGCAACATTTCATCCAATATACCACGCAATTTATGAATGAATGTCAACATATTCTTTTCATCTCGTCTTCATCATTTCTTCATAAGTTTTATGTAAAATATAAAAAATAAGTATTTTAAAGGAGAATTGATAATGTCCATTATTACAATTTCGCGAGGCTCTTACTGCAAAGGGAAAGAGGTAGCAGAGAAAGTAGCTCAAAAATTGGGCTATAAGTGCGTTGCAAGAGATGCTATTATCGAGACATCAAAAGAATTTAATATTACTGAAATCAAACTGATTCGGGCCATTCACGACGCCCCTTCCATTCTGGAAAGATTTAACTGCTCCAAGGAAAAATATCTGGCCTATTTGCATGCTACCATGTTGGAGCATTTTCAAAAGGACAATATTGTTTATCACGGTCTTGCGGGCCATTTCTTTATAAAAAATGTCTCTCATGTACTTAAGGTAAGAATCATCGCTGATATGGAAGATCGCGTGAAACTCGAGATGGAACGTGAGGGAATTTCAAAAAGAGAGGCATTGCGACTTCTGAAAAATGATGACAAGGAGAGGCGTAAATGGTGCAAGTATATTTATGGAATTGACAAATGGGATCCCAGTCTCTATGATCTGGTTATTCACATTAAGAAGATTACAGTAGAGAATGCAGTAGATCTTATCTGTAATACTGTCAGATTAGAGCAATTCAGAGCAACTCCAGAATCACAAAAAGCTCTGGATAACATGTTGGTTGCTGCAAAAGTTAAGGTTTTATTAATAGATATGAAACCAGACATTGAAGTGGTTGCTGAGAATGGCACTGTCTCAATAAAAGCCAAATACACACAATTTAAAGATGAAGAAATGATTCATAAAATTGAGGAAATCGCGAAAAGCGTTCCAGGAGTAAGAAATGTCGAAGTTGATTTATTTGCTCATTTACGTGATTAAAGGTTGAGAAATCTTAATACAGCAAAGGGGCGGGATAACTCTCTCGCCCTTTTTTATGCATATTTCATCTGTTAATCATCAACTTTTATTCTCGCTTGATTTTGCGGATAATTAGGTGTACTCGTTAATTAAGCTTTTATTGGACACTGTCTGTCAGGTGAAGTAGTGGCAACTATGCTTAAATACTGTGGATAAGATAAATTATCAGAAAGATTCCGATTGCAAATATCGACAGTGTGAGCAGTATATCAAGTAACAGCGATGGATGATAGGTATCTGCATCGATCTGTTTTTCAACCTTTTTATACTGGATAAAGGCAAGAACTCCCATCAGAGCACCAAGACCTATCAGAGCTATTCCAAAGACCGATGAATATCCAGTGCTTTGTGGAACCTGTTCTAAAGAACCCTTAAATTCTGTCCTGTTGCCCAGAAAACAGGAAGCCTGCTTGATAAAAATGGCGAACTTCTCAACAACAAAACCAAAAGCCATTATCCCTATGCTTGTCCTTATCCAGGAAAGGAAGGTCCTCTCGTTGGCCATATGGACACGCCGGTTTCGGACCCTTGAAGTCTTTTTTTCTTCAGTCATCTCCTGCATTTGATTATCCTTCCTCTCATTGTGATATAAAACTTTCTGAACCAAAAAACATCCCGTTTCCCATTATCTCGAGCATCTCTTCTGTTATCTCTCCCTTTTATGTTCCTAGCGCTTTTACGGTTGTATGGTTTATGTGATCATGAACTTCAAGAGTGATCGAACTTCCATCCGGTTTTACTATCGAGAGGGCATCATTGATGTTGGGGATACCGTCACTGAATTCAATTTCTACGACATCCCCGTGGATGGCGCATATATGACCTTTCATATTAGTAATCGTATCATAAAATGAAAACCTTTTCCTTGCCAATTAATCTTTAATGAATGTATAATCGGTTGTCAATCTGAACTTCTTAATTCCTGTGTAAAGAGGTATTTTTCAATGGTCGAGAACGCAACTGGCATGTCGTCATTTTTGCTTGAAATAGGGACAGAAGATCTGCCGGCGAGGTTTATCCCCCCTGCTGTTCAGCAATTAAAAGAGAATGCCGAAAGGATACTGACCGAAAGTCATATAAAATTATCTGGTATAAAAACCTACGGGACGCCGAGGCGGCTTGCGGTTATTACAGACGGCATCCACCAGATGCAGGAGGACAGGACAAAAGAAGTATTCGGACCATCAAAAAAAGTTGCATTTGATGAAAACGGTAATCCGACAAAAGCCGCAATCGGATTCGCCCGTTCACAGGGGATAGGTGTTGAAAACCTTGTCGTAAGAAGCAAGGATAAGGGTGAATATATCGTTGCAGTAATAGAGGAGAAAGGCGTCCATGTCAGGGAGATACTGCCTGAATTGCTGAAGAGGCTCGTGCTTTCAATTCATCTTCCGAAATCCATGAGATGGGGGGATAAAAATATCAGATTTGTCAGGCCCATACGATGGCTTATGGCACTGTTTGACAAGGAAATTATCAATTTTGAAATCGACGGGATAAAAAGCAGCAATCTCACGAGAGGACACAGATTTTTGTCGCCTGCAGCATTCCAGATCAAGGAAATTCCGAGTTACAGAAAATTGCTCAGCAATAACTGTGTAATCATTGACTCCGAGGAAAGGAAAAGAATCATAACCAAAAAAATGGAACATCTCCTTGCAGCTTTTGGAGAAAAAACGGTTAGGGATGATGAACTTCTGGAGACGGTTGTAAATTTGGTTGAATATCCTATACCGGTTCTTGGGACTTTTTCCTGGGAATACCTCAATCTTCCCAAAGAGCTTCTCATAACAGTCATGAAAGGACATCAGAAATATTTCGCGGTTGAAGACAAAGACGGGAGAATCACAAATCATTTTGTTGTTATCAGTAATACGAGCGAAAACAATTCAGACATCGTGAAAGTCGGTGCAGAGCGGGTAATTCGAGCGCGGTTTGAGGATGCAAAGTTTTATTTTGATGAAGACAGGAAAAAACCGCTTTCTGAGAGGATAGAGGCACTCAGGAAGGTGACATTCCAGGAGAGTCTTGGAAACATTTATGAAAAAACAGAGAGGATGGTATCTATTGCGGAATTCCTGGCAGACAGACTTCTGCCTTCTGCAAAAGACAACCTCATCCGTGCGGTATGGCTGGCAAAAACAGATCTCATAACAGGCGTTGTCAGGGAGTTTCCGGAACTGCAAGGGATTATGGGTAAATATTATGCCATGCACGATGGAGAAGAAAATCAAGTTGCAGATGCGATTGAAGAGCAATACCTTCCGGCACATTCGGGCGGGGAACTTCCGCAGACAGACGCGGGAGCGCTCCTCAGCATGGCAGACAAGATTGACAGCATAGCGGCATTCTTCTCCATAGGACTTATCCCCACAGGATCTGAAGATCCGTTTGCCTTGAGAAGGCAAGCCCTCGGGATTATTGCAATCATGTTTGATAAGGGCTATGACCTGTCTTTGAAAGATCTTATAGATAAAGCATTGGATGTGTTATCAGACGTAAAAGATTATGAAGGAACAAGAGAAAAGATACTGCAGTTTTTTGAAAACCGGTTAGATACTGTGCTTTCAGATCAGGGATATGATGCTGACCTGGTACAATCAGTCCTCTCCCTGACGCTGCATATTGAACTGAAGGAGATAAAGGCAAGACTCGATGCGCTCAAAAGGTTCAAGGAGGACAAGAGTTACAATGATTTTCTTGCTGCCATAAAACGAGTCAATAACATACTTCCAAAAACAGCAATTCCTGAACTAAAGGCGAAATTCCTGCTTGAAGATGCGGAAAAAAATCTCAAGGGAGAAATTGATTCCGTGAGAGAAGAGGTCGGGGATATTCTCAAGGACGGCAGGTATTATGATGCGATCATCCTGTTTTCTTCACTCACAGAACCCGTCAACGCATTCTTTGACAATGTCCTCGTAATGGATAAGCGTGAAGAGATCAAACTGAACAGACTCGCACTTCTTAATGAGGTATGGAGAACCATATCATCGGTTGCAGATTTTTCAAAGCTATCAGCTAGCCAGTAGCCTGCACTCTAATGCGAACTCCTTAAGAGGCTTGCATAGAAGGTTAGAACTTTATAATTCAGAAAGAGACTTGAGCAGATAAGGTTTTTGACAGCTGTGGAGGACTTCCCAGACTTTTTTCAGAAGTTCCTGCGGCGATACAGGTTTTGAAATAAATTCCAGTCCTTCTTCCAGAATTCTTTTTTTATGGACGATATCCGCCGTATATCCGCTCATAAAGATAGCCTTGATATCCGACTTCATTTTTCTGATCTCATTGTAGCATTCCTTGCCGTTTATTTTTGGCATTATCACATCTAGGATGACGAGTTGAATTTTGTCTTTATTTTTACTGAACACCCTTATTGCATCCAGACCATCTGCTGCCTCAATGACCTGATAACCATAATCAACAAGAACCTTTTTTGTCAGTTCTCTTACCTGAGCGTTATCCTCTGCAACGAGTACTGTTTCTTCTTCTCCCTTGAGAAATGGAAGATCTATCGGTTTTATCTCTTCGACTGTCGAATCAATGATGGGGAGATAGATCCTGAATATCGTTCCGTTATCAGGTTCACTGTATAAATTGATGTAGCCATCATGCTGTTTGATTATTCCGTATACCATGGATAGACCGAGGCCGGTGCCTTTTCCTACATCTTTAGTTGTAAAGAACGGTTCAAAAATTTTTTCTTTCGTTTTACCGTCGATACCGTAACCGGTATCCTCAATACTTATCATGGCATAAGACCCGGGTTTCCCATATCCATGGGTTGTTATAAAGTCGCAATCGAAGTTTACGAGATCAGTACTGATGATGAGACTCCCTCCTTCAGGCATGGCATCTCTTGAATTCGTGACAAGATTCAACAGGACCTGCTCTATCTGGGTAGGGTCTGCCATTATCGTTAGATTTTTATCTGTAAGGTCAACTGTGAGTTCAATATCTTCGCCGATAAGCCTGGATAATAGTTTTTCCAGCACCCTTATGATCTCGTTCAGATTGACGGGTTTCGAGCTGATGATCTGCTTTCTGCTGAAGGTAAGTAGTGCCTGAGTGAGATTAGAAGCTCTTTCCGCTGAACTTAAAATGTTAGTAACATAGGTGCTCAGGGGGTCATCCTTGGTCATTTCCATCTGTAAAAGGCTTCCATAGCCAATTATTGCTGTCAGGATATTATTGAAGTCATGGGCAATGCCGCCTGCAAGCTGCCCGATGGCCTCCATCTTCTGAGCCTGAAGGAGCTGCTGTTCGAGCCTTTTGCTGTCTGGAATATCTGATTGAGTTCCTTATAAGCATGTTTTGTTATCTCCTCAGCCCTCTTTCGTTCGGATATATGCAGGATCAACGGTCGAAATCCGAAAAAGAAAAGCACAGGAGAAACGACGACAGTTAACAAGATTGCGTCCAGAGCTGCCAACGTCCTCATGGGGATAGACGGGTAAAAAGACAGGAGCAACATAATCAACATCTCTGCAGTAAATACCGAGAAAATTATTATCAATAAAAGCCGGAACGGGGATTCGTAAATAGCAGTTTTATTGTGCAATTGCTTTTTAAGAGAATATGAGTTAACAGTATCTTTTTCCACTATGTACCCCTGAACCATATAGAAAACAACAAAAATTCAATAATAACTCTTATTTTTAATAATATTATAAAATAAATTTAATAAGCAATAGCTAATTAAATATCGCGGATTTTTATCGCAAAAATACTCCTCACTTAGGAAAAAAGGCTATTATAGGGACAAGTTTTAAGATTATAGAGAAAGGACTTTTCATGCAAAATGGTATTTATAAATTTGGATGACAAAAAAACATCCGATAAATGGAATTATCTGAGAATTATTATTAATCAAAAGTATGCAATCGGTTACTATCGTGCAGGTATAAATTGTTAATCAAATGCTATTAGGTGTTAAGCGAATTTTTTCAATTTACCTCAATCATCAATTTATATTAACTAAAAGCTAAAATTACATTGGATCCCGTATCACAAAGAAATTAAACGTATATTCGGGTAAAATAAAAAATGACTAACCCGGGAAGATTTTCAGCCTTTCAGTATAGAGACTTTAGATTTTTTTGGTTCGGGCAGCTCATCTCCCTATCGGGGACATGGATGCAGTCGGTGGCTCAGGGATGGCTGGTATATAGTCTGACAAAATCCCCCTTTTATCTTGGCTTGGTGGCTGCTGCAGGATCGCTGCCCATCCTATTATTTACCCTTGCAGGAGGCATAGCCGCAGACAGGTTTAGGAAAAGAAACCTTCTCCTGTTAACCCAGGCGTTGTCAATCATGCCAGCTCTGTTTCTCGGCATCCTAACGGATATCAATATTATCGCTGTCTGGCAGGTTGCATTACTTGCAGCGGTTCTCGGTACCATCAATGCCTTTGATATGCCGGCAAGACAGTCTTTTATTTTTGAAATGGTCGGCAAGGAAAACCTCACGAATGCCATCGCATTGAATTCCGCCGCTTTTCATGGAGCCCGTATGGTCGGACCGGTAATTGCAGGTATAGCCATTGCACATCTTGGGCTTCCCGCATGTTTTTATCTGAACGCGGTAAGCTTTGTTGCGGTTATCATCGCCCTTTCAAAGATAAGGGTAGAAGGTGAAGTGCGTGAAAGCTCAAACGGTATTATGAGGGATTTCACAGAGGGGATAAAGTATATAAAAAGCAAGTCCGAGATCTATAGAATCATGCTCCTGATTGCGGTATTTGGTCTCATAGGCATGCCTTTCATAAACTTGCTTCCTGTATTTGCTGTAGAAGTATTAGGAAAAGGGCCTGAAGGTTTTGGTTTTCTCGTTGGTGCCACAGGGATTGGTGCCTTAACAGCGGCCTTATTCCTCTCTTTCCGGAGAGATATAAAAGAGAAAAACAGGTTTATGTTTTTCTCGACTCTCTGCTTTTCGATATTACTTTTTATTTTTTCATTATCCACCATTTTCTATCTTTCTATAGCCTTACTTATATTCATCGGATGGAGTATGTTAAGTTTCTTCGCAACTGCGAACAGCTTTATACAGCTTTCCGTTTCCGACAACATGCGGGGAAGGGCAATGAGCGTATATACCTTTGTATTTTTGGGTACTGCCCCTATAGGAAACTCAATTATGGGTATGGCGGCAGATGCAATTGGAACCACAAAAATAGTCAGTATTGCAGCTGTTATCTGTTTCATTGCATCAATTGTATTCTTCAATAAGAATAAAAAAACAGGAAAGGCTGTTTAAGATTTTTTTAGACAAGACAATTAATTTACGATTGCCGGTTTTTTGTAATTACATTTTTTAAGACACTTGAAAAACGGTTAAGTATATATTAGGCTCTAACATATGAAAATACTTGCAATAGAGACATCAACATTGCTTGGAGGCATAGCGGTTGCTGATGACTCATCGGGATTGATCGCCGAAACAAGGCTTAACGTCAAGTCGACACATTCAGAGAGATTGATGACCGCAGTAGACCACATACTGAAACAGTCAGGGCTCAATATTTCAGATATGGATGCATTTGCAGTTGCCATAGGACCAGGTTCTTTCACCGGACTGAGGATCGGTCTGAGCACGGTAAAAGGCTTTTCTTATGCAACAGGAAAACCCATAGTATCTGTTCCGACTCTTGAGGCATTTGCATGGAATTTTCCGTATTCCGGATATCCTGTCTGTCCGATGCTCGATGCAAGGAAAAAGGAGGTATATGCGGCCCTTTTTCAGTGGGAAAGTGAAGGTTTTATAAGGGTGATAGAGGAGACATCAGCGCGGGTGAACATGCTTCTGGAAGAAGTAGTTCGGTTAACCGAAGGAAAAATTGTTTTTACCGGCGATGGAGCACTCCTCTACAGGAATGAAATAATTGGTGCTTTGGGTGAAAGGGCTGTATTTGCATCTCCGGACAAGATGGTACCCTCACCGGCAAACGTGGCATCGCTAGGAATCAGAAAGGTTTTGAAAGGGGAGTTTTCTGAGCCAGTCAGTCTTGTCCCGATCTACATAAGGAAATCGGAAGCAGAGATGAAAAGGAATGGATGAGATACTTATCCGTGAAATGCAAGAGCATGATATACCTGAAATACTGGAAATCGAACGGGTTTCATTTTCCAGTCCCTGGTCAGAAGCAGCATTTTTTTGCGAGATAAACAAATCATATTCCGTTACACGGGTTGCTGTATCAGGAAACCTTATCATTGGATATATCTGTGTGAATTATGTCTTGGATGAATGCCATATCCTGAACCTTGCAGTTCACCCTGACTTCAGAAGGAAGGGCATGGCAACCGTCCTTATGAAAGAGGTCCTGCAGGAACTGAGACAAAAAGATTGCCGGTTCTTTTATCTCGAAGTAAGAATGTCAAATATGAGCGCACAAAGATTCTATGAGCGGTTCGGCTTCAGGGTTGTCGGCATCAGGAAAAAGTATTATATGTCTCCGGTCGAAGATGCGGCGCTGATGATGCTCAGAATGTAACTATTCCCATACTCCTTCAATCGCTGTCCCGCATTTAGAGCATCTTCCGTCCCTGATTCTGATTTCACCGATACTGAATCCGAAACGTTTGATGAGGAGTTCCTTGCAGATCGGGCAATACGTATTCTCTCCACCTTCTCCCGGAACATTGCCCTCATAAACATATTTAAGCCCGGCTTCAAATCCTATTTCCCTCGCCTGCCGCAATGTCTTTACAGGTGTTCTTGGTTTGTCGGTCAGCTTGTATGTCGGATAAAACTGTGTTACATGCCAGGGAATTGCAGGATCGACTGATTTGATGAATTCCGCTATATCCCGCAAGTCTTCTTCTGAGTCATTGTAATCAGGTATAATCAGGGTCGTTACCTCCACCCATACCCCGAGTTCCTTCATGAGCCGTATGGTGTTTTTCACAGGTTGAAGCCTTGCACCACAGAGCTTCTTGTAAAAATCGTCGTTCCCTTTCAGGTCGATATTATTCCCGTCGAGATACGGTGCGATTAGCCTTGTCGCTTCGGGGCTTGTGTATCCGTTACTCACGAAGACGTTCTTGATGCCTTTCTGATGTGCAAGCTTTGCACAATCATAGGCAAATTCAAAGAATATGGTCGGTTCAGTGTAGGTGTAAGAAATACTCTCACAGCCGTTCCGTGCAGCAGCTTCCACAATTTCCTCGGGTGTAACCGGACGGCCGGGGATATCTTCATGCTCTTTCGAATACTGTGATATCTCGTAGTTCTGGCAATGCTCACAGCGGAAATTGCATCCTACGGTGGCTATCGAGAATGATGTGGAAGCGGGGAGAAAGTGAAAAAGCGGTTTCTTTTCAATAGGGTCAATATTCATTGAGATAACCTTGCCATAGACGAGGCTGTATAGAGTGCCGCCATTATTTTTTCGTACAAAACAAATCCCCCGTTTTTCATCCTTGATAACACAGTGATGCGCACAGAGAAAGCACCTGACCTTTTTCTCATCAAGTTTTTCATAAAACATTGCTTCTTTCATAATCCCATTATAGCAGGGAGAGCTTTTTTTATCATCAACGGAAGCTCTTGCATATTCCTGATAACCCTTTGAATGTTTATTCCACATAGAAAGATGGATTTTGAGCGGTTTCAGAAATATCTCACTTTCTCACAGAAGTGCGCGCTTTTATGTAGGACGTTAATTCTCTTTATTTCTTTCGGAAATCATTAAAGCCCATGTCTTTCCGTCCCAGCGGATCATCCGAGGCTGACGCTCATCCATGCTTGACCTTGCATAAGTGAAGCACAGCTCAAGCCCCCAAAATTCAGCAAATTGCAATAGACAAGTCTGACCCCATCCCACCGTAAAGGTTAGAGGAACCGTGATTGCCCTTATGAGATCTGCAAAAAATATCACCGCGCCTCTGAGTATGCCGACTGCGAAGATTTCTTTTCCCTCATAGTCACTATAATTCATGATTTCGAAAGAAAATAACAGATAAAAACTATATTAATGAGAAATCAGCCTCGCATTCTTCTAATCAATCTAATTACATTATTGCAATATAGCATTTAGAGAGTAAAATTATAACTAAGAAAAGGAATTGCGATACTCAGGAAAGGGAATAAACCTGAGGATCAAACATAGTAAGGGAGCAGGAGTTAGATGCAGGTGAGTAAGCCTCCAGCAGCGAGGAGGAAACCCGAAGCATCTACCGAGGCACCCATTTAAATGAAAGAGCTTAAGGTATCCTGGAACTGAGATCGCAAGAAAATTTTAGAGCCATATAAGGGTATTTGGTTATGCTGCCAAGGCAAAGGCACAAGTCGAAATTGCCAGCGCAGAGAGGTTATCCAATCAAGTTGAACCCTTAAAATGGCTTTATGTATTTTTATAAAAAAGTAATTGTCCGCTATTCATAATTGGCACCGACAGGAAACTATAAAGACATAAATTCATAAACATATAAAGAATTTTTGTATTGAATAATACCCAGTTTTTTTATATGAAAATCTCGATTAAGGAGGTGATACAGTGGATTTAGATGATGAAAGAAGAAAATTAGCCTATGAACTGTATGAGAAAAGCGGAAAGATAGCAGGCCGGGACCTTGACAACTGGCTTGAAGCAGAAAAAATTATAATAGCACGGCAAGGAGGAGAAAAAAATCCTAAAACTGCACTCTCTTCTCCTTCAAAAAAGAAAAGGATATCAACAAGTAAAAAAAGCGTCAAAAAATAGCAATATAAAGTGAAGACATTACAGTATATTCATTCAGAAATGTTTTCCTTATAACATTCACCAGAAAACAGGAGAAGGTGTTTTTATGGCAAAGAAAGAGAAAAAAGAATTGGTAAAAGTTGAACGGACAAAAGCTCTAACCCCCTTTCACGAAATGGAAGGACGGTTTCAAGAGATGGAAAAACGGTTTGAGGATTTCTTCAGAAGGCCATTTTCATTAATGCCCTCATGGTGGCCACGGTTGAAGATGCCTGAAATAGAAGAGCTCTCCCCATCTGTTGACATCTTGAGGAGATGATGTAGTGGTCAAGGCAGAATTGCCCGGAATGAAAAAAGAGGATATTGATATCAGTCTGACAGAAGACACCATAACGCTTTCCGGAGAGAAGAGGAAAGAGGAAAAGGTTGAAAAAAAGGATTATTACAGTCTTGAACGTTCTTACGGTTCTTTCAAACGTTCATTCAGTCTGCCTGCGGAGATCCAGACGGAAAAGGCATCTGCGAAATTCAAGGATGGGGTGCTGGAAATAAGAATGCCAAAGACTGAAGCAGCTAAGAAAAAAGAGAAAAAAGTTATGATCGAATAATATAGAGGAATGGAGGGGATATGGCTCATTATGTAATTCTCAGTAAGTTAACAGATGAAGGCAGAAGGACCATCAAGCAAAAACCGGGAAGGATACTTGAGGTCAATAAAGAATTGGAAAAATTGGGCGTAAAGATGAAAGAGCAATTTGCTGTATTAGGTCCATATGATTTTGTGAATATCGTTGAGGCACCGGATAATCTGACTATTATGAAGGCATCTGCAGAAATTGGCTCCAGAGGATCTGTACAGTTACTTACATTACCTGCGATTCCCATAGAAGAGCTTATAAAGAAAATGAAATGACAAGACGCTCCGGTCTTCCCCTGTTCTCAGTCAATTGCTGCTTTTCCCTGTGCTATCAAGATAAAGTCAGGGATTAGTTTGAAAAAGGAATCGCATTTCAACAATCCCTATGCGCCACGGTTTCGACTGCAATTATGACGTCCGGCCCTTCAAAGGTAACATGGCCGGGGTTGCCCCTCTCTTTTGTCAATTCAAGCAGGAATTCGTCCAGCATCTTCTCTTCTTCAAGGCTGGAAAGCCTTCCTTTGAACCCGCGGCGGTGCATCCTCACATGAAATCCTTTTCCCTCAAGTTGAGGCACCCATTCTGACACTGTCTCCTTCACCTTTCGCTCGAACTCATCCGGAGTCTGAAAAATAAAGGATTTTGTGACCGGGATGAGCCGCGAAAGAAAAGATAGAGAAGACGGGTCATCTTCCAGCCGCCTCTTCAGGGCATCGGCGATGTCACAGTTAGTATTTTTCTAAGAGAGATGCGTGGGATATGGTGGAAGGCCGAACCCCTTCCCTCGGACCTTGTGGTCATGGCAGTAAAGCATATGCGAATAATTCCTTCGCGAATTACGGACAGAGAAAAGATTCTTTGTGTTTTGAAGAAGAAATGGATCGATGAAAACATGAAGATGGAAGACTTTCCGGATTTCGAGGCAGCCCTTTTAAGGCTGGGCAAGGATTACTGCAGAAAAGGCTTCTGCGACAGATGCCCCATGAAATGTGAATGCAGGGGGATTAAGGAATAATTACTGTGAGTAGCTTTATATCTGCTCTGATGGAATATTACCCGGTCTATGGGCGGTGTAGTATGGAATACCGAGTCTTTTGAGCTTTTCTTCAACATGGGGATAAAGGATAATCTCCTCTATCTCAAAGTCCTCTAAGCCAGCGTAAATAGTCTTGAGTCTGCTTCTCAATGCATTAATGTTTTCAGGTAGACTAAAACTTGTCATACATGCCGGATGGCAATTCACTCCATGACGGACAAGATTTTCTATGGCCCTCAGTTGTAACCTAAACCCTTCAGGCAGGGCACCAGTGAGTCTCGAGAATTCATCTTCACATGTCCCTTTCAGACTCACCCGCACGTGGATATTCTTGAATCTCGACAGATCCTTTGCATATTCCTTATGTTCGCCTATAAGGATACCGTTTGTTTCGAGAATAAAAAGATATCTTCCATTAATGAGACCGAGAACCTTCATGAGGTGCTCCCATCCGATGGTAGGCTCATTTCCGCTAATACGCACCTGTCTGAGGTGCTTCTTCCCTGCTATTCTTGTCAATCTATTTGCAACCTCCTCAGGTCGGTAATATTCACCACAATCCATGGGTCTTGAGACCACATTCCATGCCCAGCAGAATACACATCGTAAGCAGCACCCCACACAGTCTGCCGTTGATATTCCACCATAGAATCTTGAAGGTCTGAAACGGTAGTATTTTCTCAAATCATCTCTGCAGACATCCTTCCCGGTTAATTCTGCAAGTCTTACAGGATCAAACATCCGGAAATTTTCCTGGTATCGTACTGCCGCAATGAGAACATTTACCACCATTGATCTTATTTGTAACAATGTCAAAGACATATCTTTCTATGAGGAGTTCTCCACAGATATGGCAATAGGTGTTTTCCCATTGGTGCCCAGGTACGTTGCCGACATAGACATACCAGAGCCCTTCCTCCTTTCCTATCGACCATGCCCTTTCGAGGACAGCAATAGGTGTCGGCGGTAAATGGCTGAGTTCGAGTTGAGGATAAAACCGTGTAACATGCCATGGGGTTTCGGGTCCGAGAGTATTCTTTATCCACGAGGCGATGCCACGGAGTTCTTTTCCGCTGTCATTAAATCCGGGAATGACGTTAGTTACAACCTCAACATGCATCCCATATTCCTTAGCCCTTTTTGTTGTTTCAAGTATCTTTCTGTAATCCTTCATATGACATATTCTCTGGTATGTCTTCTCGGAGAAGCCTTTAATGTCAACCCTGTAAACATCAAGAAACGGTGCTATGGTATCAAGTGCCTCTTCCGTCATGTATCCATTTGTAACATAATTGGTGAAAAGTCCCTGAGATCTGGCATGTTTTGCTGAGTCCAGTGTATATTCAAACCAGAGGGTCGGCTCATTGAATGTCCACGATATGCCGATACATCCCGCTGTTTTTGCCTTGGATACCGATTCCTCAGGAGAGAGATATTCTGAATACATCGCCCCTTCTTTCCAATGCGCTATTTCCCAGTTCTGACAGCCGGGGCATCTGAAGTTGCACCCCAGACTTCCGAGAGAAAGCCACCTCGATCCTGGATAAAAATGAAAGACCGGCTTCTTTTCTATGGGGTTTATTGAAAGTGATGATACCTCACCATAAATCAGACTGTAGAGCTTGCCTCCCTTATTTACTCTCGTATGACACCAGCCGCTCTTGCCTTCACTGATAATACATCTCCTCTGACAGGTAAGGCATTCGATCTTGTCTTCCTTAACGTTTCTATATAAGTATGCCTCTCTTTCCATATTTTCATTTTACTATTTCCGGGTAAATTATCTCCCCTATTCATCATCACCAATCTTTGAGGACTCGCCAACAGTAAGAAATGGTGATAGAATTATATTTTAAGATGTTCTTTATCTAACTTGGAGTTGATATGTTCACTGATAGAAGGGATGCAGGGCTCCAGCTTGCCGAAAAGCTAAAACATTACAAGAGCTGTAAGGGGGTGCTTGTTCTGGCACTGCCACGGGGCGGGGCAGTCACAGGGTTTGAAATTGCCCGCGCTATCGGTGCTCCTCTTGATGTCCTTATAGTAAGGAAAATAGGGTTTCCATACCAGTTAGAGCTTGCCATAGGCGCGGTCTCGGAGACGGGCGCTGTGGTCTTGAATCAGCGCATCATCTCCGATGGAGGAGTAACAAAGAAGTACATCGAAGAAGAAATATCCGCGCAGAAAAAGGAAATAGATCGCAGGATAAGATTGTATAGGGGCGGCAGGCGGCTTGGATTTGAAGAGGTGGAGGGGAAGACGATCATCCTGGTCGATGACGGTATAGCCACCGGGGCCACAATGAAGGCTGCAATCGCCACATTGAAAGAGGAGAAGATAGAGAGGCTCATTGTAGCTGTTCCTGTGTCCCCGCTCGAAACTGCCGATGAGCTTAGGGCGATGGCCGATGAGTTCGTCTGCCTCTACACGCCATCAGATTTCATGGCCGTAGGGAACTATTATCGGGATTTTACCCAGGTCACTGATGAGGAAGTGTCAGAGATTCTAAAAGAATCGGGGGCCACGAAAAATGGATAAAATGGCGTGATTGGCAACGTGCTCAGGTTTCATGGAGAAGATGTGCCCAGAGTGCGCATCTCAGATGAGAAAAAAGAGAATGAATGGGTTTTTTCAACCCAAGATAACGGTATCGGGATAAATCCTGAACAGTCAGAAAAAATATTTGTTATATTCTAGAGTCTCCACACAAGACAGGAATATCCGGGCTCTGGAATAGGTCTGGCAATTTGAAAAGGGTTGTATTGAACGTCACGGGGGAGGAATTTGGGTAGAATCGGAGAACGGAAGGTCTTGAAATTTTGATATTTTTTCATAACTTTTGTATCATTACAAACAAACAGGCAGAAGGCATAGTATGAGAAAAGAGATTCAGTTATTGGAGTTTAAAAATAAGAAAATACTTTTTTTTGACTTCTCTGATTGCAAAAAAGAAGATATTAAACTAATTATTGACGATGCCAAGCAGTGGTTTCAGGGCAAACAACAGAATTCTATTCTGACTCTGACAGATGTAACGAATACGCGTTACGATGCTGAGACGCTCAATCTCTTCAAGGATTTTACATTGCATAACAAGCCCTATGTTCTGGCAGCGGCCGTTGTCGGGATAACAAGCCCGCTGATGAAACTGGCTTATAATTTTGTAATGGCTGTTTCCAAACGCAATGTGCCTATTTTCGATACCCGCGAACAAGCCATGGAATGGCTGATAGGCCAGTAATTTATTGCTGAGGCCCCCCCTTCTATTTTTTAAAAAGTTTTTTGTATTTGCCATACCCCTCTTTTCCCAGTTCTTCTTTAGGGATAAAACGAAGGGCAGCAGAGTTTAAGCAGTAGCGGAGATTGGAGGGGGACGGTCCGTCATTAAATACATGACCGAGGTGGGAATCACCCATTCTGCTCTTCACCTCTGTCCTTTTCATGAAGAGTTTCCTGTCTTCCTTTTCAACGATATTGTCCGGTTCGAGCGGCCTGGTAAAACTCGGCCAGCCCGTCCCGGAATCATATTTGTCGAGCGAGCTGAAGAGGGGTTCGCCGGAGACGGTATCGATATATATGCCTTCCCTCTTGTTGTTCCAGTATTCGTTTTCGAACGGTTTCTCTGTGCCGTTTTCCTGGGTAACTTTATACTGCAGTGGTGTCAGTTTTTTCTTCAGTGCCTCCTTTGAAGGCTTCTGATATGTTTTGTCGGTGTTTACGGGTTTTTCCATTTCTCCTTTTGCATAATTATATGATAACTTATCCCGCTTTTGGTGCTATCTCATGCGCTGGAAATTCACCCCGGCAGGTATTTGAGGCATCTGCATCTTCTGATATCCCGCAGGGACTTCAAAGAGGCTGTCCGGCTGAGCAGCGATCTTGACGTTCCTGAATTCATGGGTCCATGAGCCATCAACTGCAGAGGTTTTTACAGGGAAGTTTATATCCGTAGCCATCCACTGATATACCTGATCTTTTTTATTATCCACTTTGTAAGTAATCAGGTACTTTATCGTCGGGTGGCCGTCGATTGTTTCACGGCCTACTTCCTTTCTGTCTATCTCGCCCTCGAATTTCTCTTCGACCTTCGGTTTGTTTTTCAGGTCAAAGGGCATCTCCATATACATCTTTTCCTTGGTCATGATATTCCATAGAACTTTTTTGTCAATCCTCGTTATGACAATCATTTCCTCATGAACCTTCATATCCATCCGGAACCTGTCAGGCTTGTAATACATTTTACCCTTTGTCTGTTGTTCACCCTTGAATGTTGTTATGGTGTCAGCAGAGAACTCAATTGCTGAAACCGTGCCTGCAAACAGGAAAACAAACAATACAATTGCTATAGCCTTCTTTAGCATCTTGACCTCCTTTAATTTTTTACTTGTCAGGTTTTGTTTATAAGACGCTGAACAATTTCAGTATGACATACTGGATAAAGTAAAGTCTTTTTCAGTCTTGACTTATCCAAATTTTAAGACCTCATAATTATTTTGTCAACGGAAGTTTTCTGTCGACATGGTCAAGAAAGCGGGGTAATTGGTACAATAAACAGGTAAAATATACAGAGGTTGCCATACGGTTATGGAGGATGATATCAGAGGACAACTGAAGCAAAAAAGGCTGAAAAAGCTCTTGGCCCTTTTATTGCTTTCGATTGTATTCGGCCTGGTTGTATTCGTATTGCGGGGCCAGTATATATCGGATGCCCTGAAGAATATTATTCTGCCTGAATTAGAGGATGCATCGGGTCAGAGAGTTACAGCCCAGAAGATTTATATTAATTTGTTCCCGTTATTCATAGAGGCTAAGGGATTACAGGTTTTAAATCAAAATAACGAGAATATCCTCTCTGTTAAAAAGATAAAAGGGTATGTTGAACTTTCAGGTTTGTTAAACAGAAATCTTTCAATTCACAAACTCGTAATAAATGAGCCGCAGATATCAACAGACAGACAGCAGGTCGATGAAGTTATAAAGAGCGTCAAGGCCTATCTTGAAAAAGAGAGAAAGACAGCGTTCAAGGTCAAGATAAAGGTTATTGAGATTACGAAGGGTGTTGTCCATCTGAAGGATAGTGATTTGAAAGGCTCGGTCGGCATGAAAGGACTTGCAGGCGAATTGATTTTAGGAGAAAACCAGAGAGTGAAAGCCTCGGTCAAAGAGCTTGTACTGGAAAAAGAAGGGTGGCCGAAGATCGAATGCGATGTGAACACTGCCATAACAGTGAAAAAAGAGAGGATTGAAGTAAAACGCCTTGAAATCGGTTCGCATGGCTCAAGATTCAAGAGTGAAGGATTTTACTCCCGGGGGAAAGGCAGTCTTAAGACGGATATGGCACTGATTGTGGATTCAGTAAAGCGTATTTTCAACCTGGGACAGAGAGGTGAAGGAAGGATTTCTGCAAAGGGTGAAATACGACTTGAAAAAGATGAGGATCGGAGGCCTTCAATCAGAACAGATCGGCTGAGTCCGCAACTAAAGCTTCAAGCCGAAAGGCGAGCAGGCTACAGCCTGAAAGATATTTTTGTAGATTTAAAACTCGGCGGCGACTTTTACTTGCAGACGCTTATGGAACTTTTAAAGGTGAAAGCCAGGCTGGAAGGGCTTGTTGATTTTCAGGGCGAAATAAAAGGACGCCTTCCTGATATTACCGGTAACGCAAAGGCAAGGCTTCGAAGCGGTAATCTTTACAGTGTTGATATAGACACACTCACATGCGAGGTTTTTTACAGTAACGGGGCAATGAAATTCGAAAATGGCAACGGGCTGTTATATAACGGCACTGCACAGGCTGATGCATCGATAAACCTCCCTGTTGTTGACTTCTTTGCGCTCAATATAAAGTTCAAGAATATCGACAGCAAGGCAGCCCTGAAACTGATAGGATGGGACCCCAATATCCCTGTTGGAAAGGTTGAAGGAGAACTAACGACATCAGGCAATGAATTTAATCCGGATGGATGGTTTGTTTACAGATCCCTTAGTGCAGAGCAAAGGGCGAGATTGCAAGGACAGCAGCCTGCTACTGATAATGTCCTGAACAGGATAAGGGACATCAAGGGGAATTTTTCGCTTCGAAGCGGCAATTTAGCACTTTCGAACCTGCTGATAAATACACAGATGTCGAATCTGGCCTTGAACGGCACAGTTGACATCCCCAATAAACAACTTAATTTCAGAAGCAGACTTTTTACAGAAAATATTTCAGATCTCACGTTGCCCTATTATAGGGAAGCCAGAGGTCGAGGAGATTTTTCCGGAGAAATTAGCGGTTTTTTTGACAATCCGAAAATATCCGGAAGAGCTATCCTTTCAAATGCAATAATTGAAGGCTATAGGTCGGACAACATTATAGCGGACTTTTCATATCAGAAAAGCCTCATTGATATCCGTGAATCGGTTCTCAGGGCACCAGGTCAGGAGCACAGTATGAAAGGCAAGATATCGTTTCCTGAGGCAAAAGAGCTCTTTGATCTGGCCAGGCCCGTTTATGACCTGAAAGCATCTCTTAAGAATGCGGAACTCGAACAGGCCGTTAAGATATTCTATAAGGATTTTTCAGGTCAGGGAAGGCTGGATGCAGATATAAAGATAGGAAGCAAGGATAGGAAAATTAACATAACAGGGAAAGCAAATATAAAAAATGCTTCGATATACAAAGTACCATTTGATTCCGCATCTGTGGCCTTAACCTATGCGAATGAGGAGCTCTCTTTGAAAGCGGTTACGGTCAAGAAAGGGAAATCGGTACTGACCGGAGAAGGCAGGATTTCTCCTGATAAGAAGTTTTCATACACCGCAACATCCGAAAAGATTTTCCTCAAAGATTTCGGACTTGAACGAATGCCTGATGATGCTATGTTAAGTCTCCGGTCAGAAGGGCAAGGTACCTTCGATAACCCTTCCATAAGTTTGAACGCTACAGTTGCAGGCGGTACCTTTAAAGGCAGAAACATGGGCAAGGGTATCATACAGGGGACGATCCGGAACAGGGATATCACGGTAAACGCCGCTTTGTTTAATGAAAAGATGAAACTGAAAGGACATGGATACCTTAATGACTCATTGCCATGGGATGCTGAACTCTCTATTCAGCCCGGCAGGTATGATTTCATCATCAGTTCTATCCTGAAGGACGTACCGGAAGACCTGCAGCTTAATCTGGAAGGAAGCGTTGAGATGAAGGGTGACAGAAAGAATATTGCGGTATTTACAAATATAAATCATCTCACCCTGTCACTTTTCGGACAAACCCTTTCAAACGAGTCCAATATAATTTTTCTGCTTAATAACAGGAAACTGACTCTCAGAACATTCTCGATTAAGAGCGGTACGACTTCGTTCAGACTTGAGGGAGGAATTGAAATCGGCAAGGAATATAATATTGTTCTGAACGGAAGTTCTGCGCTTTCACCACTGAAAGGATTATCGAAGAAGATAGGATACTTGACAGGAGATGCAGATTTCGTCTTTTCGGTTACCGGCAAATGGGAAAAGCCTGTGATAAACGGAGGTATGAATTTGTCTAATGCCTCTTTCGGTATCAGAGATTATGCTACCTACATGAGTTCTATAAACGGCTATCTCTATATTGACGGCGATAGGATTGTTTTGGAGAGGCTTTCCGGGAAAATAGGTGGCGGAAATGTTGATCTGTCCGGCATTGTATACCTCAAGGGGTTTAATCTGAAAAAATATTATGTAGAAGCGAAACTTAATAATATTACACCTTTGCTTTCAAGGGATTTTATTTTAAATTTCAGCGGCAACCTTGTGTATAAAGGGACGAAGGACACCCAGAGTGTCATAGGTGATATAACAATAAACAAGGCAAAGTACAAAGATATGGTTGAGTGGAGGAGCTGGCTTCTGGCTGCAAGAGCAAAAGAGAAACCGAAATCTGAAGTATCAGTTTTCGAGAAAACAGAACTTAACATACGGATTTCAGGTAGTGAAAATATTTCTATCGATAATAACATCGCCCGTGCTCCCATAAGTATAAGAGGAGATATGATAGTAAAAGGATCTTTCTCCAATCCTATTCTGTTTGGGAGGCTTGAATCGAAAGAAGGTTATGTATATTTCAGAAATAATGAATTCAGGATAATCTTTGCCAGTGTCGATTTCGCTGATCCCAACAGGATCAAACCGATTGTGAATCTCTCAGCCGAAACAATTATAAAGGGGTATGATATCAGATTGAATCTGGAAGGTCAGATGGATCGTTTCAATCTTTCATTGTCTTCTGATCCACATCTGGAAGAGGGAGATATCCTCGCCCTTCTGACAGTCGGGCAGGTGGGCAAGCAACTGAAAGGCCTTGAAGGAGGGATAGGTGCTGGAGCGGCAACATCATTTATAACAGGTAAGGTCCAGGACGTTCTTGAAGAAAGGTTGAGGACTATAACAGGGTTGGACAGGTTCCAGGTTGAACCATCTTACTCGCAAACTTCCGGCACTGTAACTCCGAAAGTAACTGTATCAAAAAGACTGATCGGGGAAAAATTATTTGTTACTTACACAAATATACTGGGGACTTCAGAAGAACAGGTAATCAAGCTTGAATATCTCCTCGATAAGAATATTTCCCTGATAGGAGTCAGAGATGAAAGGGGAAGTTTAGGAGGCGATGTCAAGTTCAGATTTGAGTTCAAATGAAGGGAAGAAGTGATAAGAGCAACAGGAAGCATGTCCGGATGAAAAGATTATTAACTTATATACCGTACTGTTTACTTTTTGCTGTTTACTGTCTGCTGTTTGCTATTTCTGAGGCATCAGGTTCGGTGGTCGGAGAGATAGAAATCAAAGGGCTGTATTCTATCGGAAAAGACGAATTCCTTTATCTCTTAGATATTCATCCCGGAGAACAAATAGATACAGAAAGAGTAAGGTTAGGCATAAAAAGAGCATTTTTAAAAGGAATATTCGAGGATATTTCTATTGAGACAAGTGATGGAGAAAAGGCAAAAGTTATTATCCATGTTCTGGAAAGGGATTATATTAAAAATATTTATATAAGAGGGAATTATGATCTTTCAAAAAAGACAATAAAATCATTATTCCCTTTGAAAGAAGGACAATATCTCCACTGTGACAAGCTCGATAAAATTATACAGGAACTAAAACCCAAGATAAGCATGCTTGGGTTCCCCCGTGCCGATATTAAAGCAGAAATCGAGAGATTAAACGAGCCAAACAGGATAAATATCCGTCTCCAGGTTAATACAGGTGAGCCTGACATAGTCAGGAAGATAGATATTTCGGGTACAGAGGATGACATCAAGGCTGTAATGAAATTGTCCGAAGGGGACATTTTCAACCGGCCAATTCTAACCACAGACATTGAGAGGATAAAGGAATACTATAAGAATAAAGAATATTTCAAGCCTGTCATAGGACCGTATTCCTATATTGACGGAACACTGCACATTTCTATTAATCCAGGCAAACGCCTGGATATCTCTCTGGCAGGCAATGACAATATTTCCAGCAAGACCCTGCTCAAAGAGATGCCTTTTTTTGAGGCTGAAGACTTTAATGCTGATATTGTAGAAGAGGCTGTGCAGAGGTTACTATCCGTCTATCACTCGCAGGGGCATCCCTTTACAGAGATCTCTCACGTGATTACAGAGAAAGACGACCTTATCAGTCTGAATTTTAATATACTCGAAGGGCAGCAGGTTACAACAGGGAATATCACCTTTATCGGCAATAGCCTGAATGTCAAGGGACTTAAAGAGATTATGTCCCTTAAGGAAGGAAAAAGATATAACACCGGCCTTCTGGACTCGGATAGGGACATACTCCAGGATTTCTATAATTCCCTCGGATATCTGTTTGCGACTATTGAGGATTTCCAGACGACATATCAGGAAAATTCTCAAACTATGGATATTGTTGTCAAGATCAGTGAAGGGCTGAAGACAGAG
>Ga0256868_10000525_pt1 | contig 22272 bp, 23 predicted proteins | sample RVTome_13_FD_187341 | JGI IMG/M metagenome (GOLD analysis project Ga0256868, IMG submission 187341) | Soil microbial communities from uranium-contaminated site in the Upper Colorado River Basin, Wyoming, United States - RVT92D227 HiSeq ...
TTTAACAGCGCGATGAAGGACCCATCCATACAGAAACTCATTGCCAGGGATATGGAAGAGGGTAGACAGGCAGGCGTTGAAGGGATCCCCGCCGTCTTTGTCAATGGGAAGCTTCCGAAAGAGGGCAACCTACAGGGCATCGAGGCACTGATAGAGGCGGAATTGAAGAAAGAAAAAAAGAAATAGAGGCTTCTTTGGCAATTTTTCTGATCCTCGGTAATCCCCTCAATGGCGGGGACACGGTTATCTTTGGTAACACTCAGCCGCTGAAGAACTGACCCAGGCCGTTTAACGAGATTGCGCCGGAGCTGACGGCATGGGTCAAAGGATATAAAAGGGCATCCCCCCGAGGGATGCCCTTTTAGTCTAAGCGTAAGTTATAAACTACTTGTTTGGAGCAGCCTATTACGGGCGGATCTCGATCTTTGTTGCCATATTCTTGCCTCCCTCGACCTTATAAATGATCCAGAGAGTCTGTCCCGTCTTCAGATAATCGAAGGACAGTTTTTTCTCCTTGTTTTTTTCATCAAGTTTAAAAATCTTTGTTTTGTCATCGGTAGCAAAGGTCATCATTGTTTCTATGGCCTTCTTCCCCTTGGGCTGCACTATCTTCTTGAAATCAAACGTCTTCGCCGCCGCATCGATCTTTTCAAGGACCCCCACGGCAGCAAACCAAGAGTCTGCTGCGGGTGCAGACTGCGCCGGAGGCGGGGATGCCTTTTGCTGCGCCGCTATGACACCAAAGGCAAAAGCAACCACTGTAAGCACTGTAGCTACAAAGATCAACTTCTTCATGTCTTGACCTCCTCTTTCGCGTTGTTTTTTTAATATAAAATGCTTCTTTTACCCGTACCCGCAGAAAGAATACCAGAACGGTTCTGCGGCGCCACTTTTTTAAACCTTCCCTATTGCTGCTGAGTATACCATATCTTGAAATGGCAGTCAACTCGTTCTTATCCGAACCGGCGCAGTGAGCACTCGATACAATCTATAAGAGACGACTAAAAGATATAAGCCTTCAAGGATACCAAAAAGTCTTGAATTGACCTATCAGCCATGCCCTGAGACCTTTCCTCATAACCTCCTCCAATTGATCCCTCCTTGCAACCCCTGTATTCATTGCCAAGAAGGTTCCTAGTGCCAATTGCCTCTGGGGAGATCTTTGCTTGCCCGCCCTTTTCCCGCTCACCGGCATCTTGACCTTGTTATCATAATCCACCATGATTAGAATAAGACCATTACTTCCGAGAGGAGATCGGCATGGATCTTAAAGGAAGCAAAACCGAGCAAAATCTTCAAAAGGTATTTGCACATGAAATGAGGGCCTATTTCGAATATATGCACGCCGCTCAGGTGGCAAGTGACGCGGGATTCCAAGTGGTTGCCGACATGTTTCACCAGACGGCCCGGAATGAAGCCGAGCATGCGGAACATGCATTTACTCTCCTGGGCGCCTCCGGCGATACCAAAGCAAATGTGCGTGGGGCGATTGAGGATGAACAAGAAGCAACGGCCTTCTATAAAGAGACAGCCGACATCGCAGAAAAAGAGGGGTTTGACAAGATCGCCGCTCTCTTTCACAGGATCGGCAAGGGAGAAGAGAACCACAAAACAAAATTTGCCGAACTTTTAGACTCTCTTGATCACAACGTCCCCCTTGAGGGCAGGACAGTTCGACATTCGGCTCTTACCATGGCGCAGCTGATGCTGCCCGCCCAGGCAAACCCGGCGGGATTCGTCCACGGTGGAGAACTGATGAAGCTCATGGACAATGCCGCCGGTGTCACCGCCAGCCGTCACAGCAATTCCTATGTCGTTACTGCGCAGGTGAACGATATCCGATTCTTGCAGCCCGTCCGGGTGGGATCACTGGTGCTGGTATATGCCAAGATAACGTTTGTAGGCCGTACGTCGGTGGAGATCCAGATCGAGGTCGAAACTGAGAACCTCTTCACCGGAGAACGGGTTAGGGCGCTCACCTCATACTACACCATGGTAGCCGTGGATGATGAGGGACGGCCAAAAACGATACCTCCGCTGATGGTCTACACAGAAGAGGAAGAACAACTGTTCAATGAGGGGTTGCAGCGCTACAACGCCAGAAAGGCAGTTCAAGCAAAGACTTAACTCATAAGAAGCCCCCGAATAAAAGGGGCATCCCCAGGAGGGATGCCCCTTTATTATAAACGTCGGTCTTCCACTGCTTGTGGAGAGCAATCGATTACTGAGCGACCTTGACCATTGTGGTCAGTAGTAAAGGCCGTCATTACCAACCGGGTAATCTTACAGCCGAGGCTCGGTAATTACTGGTGCCTGGAGCGGGACTCGAACCCGCACGGGGCAAAGCCCCAAGGGATTTTAAGTCCCTTGCGTCTACCAGTTCCGCCATCCAGGCCCTGCGACCACCTTATATCCCCTGGTAGCGCTTGTCAAGGCCACCGTGGCGATGCTGGCCTATCTCAAGATGATGCGATCTTTGTGTAACCTCAATACGGGTTTGGGAGTGATTAGGGAATTCCCCTCCTTTCCAAATGCTCCTGTTCTTGTTTGCACTTGATGCAGAGTGTCGTTACCGGTCTCACCTCCAGCCTCTTTTCCGAGATCTCCTCCCCGCACCGTTCACAGATGCCGAAGGCCCCTTCTTCTATCCTTGCCAGGGCCTCTCCGATCTTCGTGATCAGCTTTCTCTCCCGCTCGCGTATCCTGAGCAAAAAATTGCGGTCTGACTCCCATGATGCCCTATCGGTCGGGTCAGGAAACTCCCCCTCTGTGACCGTCATATCGTTGACGGTCTTAGCCGCCTCCCCGATCAATTCCTTCATCTGTTCGTTCAAGCGGGACCGAAAGAATTCGAGTCTTTTTTCATCCACCCTTTTCCCTCCGGAAAAGAAATAACGTAAGCTCTAAAAGTTAATGAAAAACCTCCTGGAAGTCAATAGAAAAAGAGAGACGCTTCAAATCAAAATAGAAATTCCCGTAAAAAAAAGACGGCGCGAAAGAAAAATCGTGAAGTAAAAAGGTTGATTTGTGTTGGTTGCATGGTACCATGATGCGGTAAAGATTGCGTGGCTTTTAAAGCGAGCAGAGAAAGGAGCACCCATGGGACCAATTAAGATCATGCCGTGTCTGGATATGAAAGAAGGAAGAGTCGTCAAGGGCGTTCATTTTGTGGATCTCAAGGATGCCGGGGATCCCGTACAAAACGCCGCGTTTTATCAGCGTGAAGGCGCCGATGAATTGGCCATGCTGGACATAGCAGCCACCGTGGAGAACCGCAAGACAAGGTTAGAATGGATCAAGGCCGTCTCTGAGGTCATAGATATCCCCTTGACGGTGGGTGGCGGCATTGCCACTCTTGAGGACATCCAACTGGTCCTGGAGGCCGGTGCCGGTAAAATCTCTATGAACAGCGCGGCCGTTAAGGAGCCGAACCTGGTCAAAAGGGCTGCCGAAGAATTCGGCACGGACAGGGTGACGGTGGCCATCGATGCCAGGAGGAACGCGGCGATGCCGTCCGGGTTTGAGTTGGTCGTATCAGGCGGCACCAAACCGACGGGGAAGGACGCCATCGCCTGGGCCAGGGAGTGTGAGGCACTGGGCGCCGGTGTGATCCTGCCCACCAGCATGGATGGTGATGGGACGCAGGCAGGCTATGATCTGGAATTTACCAAGGCCATCTCCGACGCGGTCTCGGTACCGGTAGTGGCATCAGGGGGCGCGGGAAGGCTGGAGCACTTCTATGAAGCCGTTGTGAAGGCAGGGGCTCAGATCCTTTTAGCTGCCTCGGTGTTCCACTTCCGCATCGTGGGCATCGGAGAGGTCAAGGAGTACCTGCGGTCTCGGGGACTTGAGGTCCGTTTATAGGGGGAAGAACGTACTCCTCAGGGGCCGTGATAGGTGCGAAGCGCAGAGGCCTTACAGCCGCAGGACTTTCTCGGCCTGTTGACTCATGCCAGGTGTAAGCCTACAATGGTCTGGCTACGGTAGCTGATGACGTAGCGTTTGCTCTCTCGACAAAGGAGGTCGGTATGCGAAGGTTGATCGTGGTACTGGTCGTGCTGATCATGGGGCAGGCCGCGGCTGTCCTGTCGACCGCCACCATCGCCGAGGCAGGCGTCCCGTTGATGACGGCTGCAGATCTCAAGGCAAAGCTCGGAAGCCCGGATCTCACCATCCTGGACGTTCGACGCGCTGCTCACTGGAATGCCAGCGATCGCAAGATCGTGGGCGCCGTGCGTGAAGATCCCGAGGCGGTTCAGTCCTGGGCGGGGAAGTATGCGAAAGAAAAGACTCTTGTCTTATACTGCGCGTGACCTTCCGAATTCACGAGTGCCCGGGTGGCACGCGAGCTGATCAAGATGGGTTTTCAGCAGGTATTCGTCCTCAAGGGTGGCTGGAATAAATGGGTGGATGAGCAGTACCCCACTGAGCCCAAGTAGCTTTCCTTACCGCACCCTCACGGAGGTCTCAGGGATTCGCCTTTTGCCTTATTCCAGCGATATCGCGAGGGATATCAGATCCCGTCTCACCTGTTCATGATCCTTGAACAGGATCGTGTGCATGCCGAGCCTTTGAGCACCGGCGATAAAATCGGCCCGGTCATCGATAAAGATCGCCTCGTGCGCCTTGACGTTCAACCGCTCTAAGGCGATCTCGTATATCCTCTGCTCCGGCTTCCTCGTCCCCTCGGCGCAGGAGAAGACGGCGGCATCGAACATGGCGTACCCCTGCTCATGGAAGAATGCCATGGCCGCCATCTCCGCGTTGGAGAGGAGCCCTACCGTGTACCCCTTGTCTTTGACACGCGAGGCCAAGGCAAACATCTCCATGTTAGGAACGTAGATGGCGCGCAAGGCATCCCCCCACAGTGATTGGTTGTAGGGGCGCTCTATCTTGAGGACGACACACATCCCCTGCCACAGATCATCCTCCGAGATCTCCCCCTTTTGGAAGGCGGGCAGAAACGGCCTGAAGGCGCTGACCAGCGGCTCCGGGGCCACCTGGAGTGCCTTGGAAAAGTAGGAGATCAGGCCCAGTGCCGTTTCTTCACAGAGCACCCCGCCCCAATCGAAGATGATCGCCTTTGCCCGATCATGCGGCATCACAGGATTCCCCTGTCCAGGGTGCGGTACTGGATGGCCTCGGAGAGATGGTGTGCGGCAATGGCCTCTCGCCCCTCCAAATCGGCGATGGTGCGGGCCACCTTTAAGATCCGCGTGTACCCCCGGGCGCTCAGGCCGAACTTTGACATCGCCTGTTCCAGGAGGCGATTACCCTGCTCATCGATCTGGCAGTGACGCTTGAGGTATCGGGAAGTCATCTGGGCGTTGCAAAAGATCCGCTTCCCCTGGAACCGTTCCTGCTGGATAGCCCGCGCCCTCCTGACCCGCTCCCTGATCGCAAGGGAGGGCTCCCCTTCCTGCCACTGCGTCAAGTCCTGATACCTGACTGCCGGGACTTCGATGTGGATGTCGATCCGGTCGAGCAGCGGGCCGGAGACGCGCGAGCGGTACCGCTGTATCTGCGGGATGGTGCAGGTGCACTCATGCTGGGGATCGCTGTAAAAGCCGCACGGGCAGGGATTCATGGCTGCCACCAGCATGATGCGCGCGGGATAGGTAAGGGAGGTGATCGCCCGCGCGATGGTGACCCTGCCGTCCTCTAAAGGTTGGCGCAGGACCTCCAGGACGTTCTTTTTGAATTCCGGCAGCTCGTCGAGGAAGAGGACCCCGTTGTGGGCGAGGCTCACCTCCCCCGGACGCGGTATCTGCCCGCCGCCGACGAGCCCGGCATCGGAAATGGTATGATGGGGTGTGCGGAAGGGGCGGATCACGGTCAAGGCCCTGTCCTGGGGGATGAGCCCCACCACGCTGTGCACCTTGGTGGTCTCCAGGCTCTCCTCGACGGTCATAGGCGGGAGAATGCTGGGGAGGCGGCGCGCCAGCATGGTCTTGCCCGCCCCCGGGGGGCCGATCATGAGGATGTTGTGCCCTCCGGCCGCAGCTATCTCCAGGGCACGCTTGGCGTGCTCCTGCCCCTTGACATCGCGGAAGTCCTCGGCGTATTCCCCCCCCTCTTGGAAGACCTTTTCCATATCGACGAAGAGCGGTTCTATTTCACGTTCGCCCCGCAGCAGGCTTACCACTTCGCCAAGCCCTGTTACCGGCAGGACCTCAATACCTGCCACCACCGCCGCCTCCCGCGCATTGGCCTGGGGCAGGCAAATACCCTGCAAGCCGGCCTCCTTGGCCGCGATGGCCATGGGGAGTCCTCCCCGGATCGGTTTTACCCCGCCGTCGAGGGAGAGCTCGCCCAAAAAGAGGTAGGCATCCAAATGATCGGGAGGAATGATGCCCTGGGCTGAGAGGATCCCCAGGGCAATGGGAAGGTCAAAGGCCGAGCCTTCTTTCTTGATATCGGCAGGTGCCAGGTTGACGGTGATCCTGCGGGGCGGGAATTCATAACCGGCGTTCTTGATGGCCGCCTTGACCCGGTCCTTGCTCTCCCTCACCGCCCCCTCAGGCAGGCCCACGGTGGAGAAGGAGGGAAGCCCGCCGGCGATATCCACCTCTACCTCCACGATATACCCGTCTATCCCCAGCACGGCGCTGCTCAAGACCTTCGCTAACATGAATGATACCCCCCCCTGTAAAACGCCCTCATAGTAGCAAGTTAACCGACCTGAGGCAAGCCCAAGTCCACCCTCTGGACCCGAGGCAGGCCCAAGTCCACTCTGTGGACCTGAGGCAGGCCCAAGCCCACCCTCTGGACATCACCTGCGATGACGGCCCTCTGGCTGTGCGGCGGAAAAGGATTGACGACAGAGGAGCAGGATAGGTATAGTACTGAGAAATACCAGTTCAGACTTTCAATACCTAAGGAGGTGCGGTGATGGGTGATTTCAACCGGTATGTGGATCTCTTCAAGACTTATGGCATCGAATATATAATCATAATCGTCTTTCTCATCGCCATAATCTTCTTCTGGAGATATCTCTCCAAGCGCCCCCCGAAAAAAGGCAAAAAGCGCTGATGACCAGGGCGGGGGGGATAGGGCCTTGACGTCTGTGAGGACAAACCCTCACGTTCCCCCTCTGCTAGCAAGGAGGATTCAATGAAGGTTTTAGGCATCATGGGGAGCCCGCGTATCGGTGGGAACAGCGACATCCTCTTGGACCAAGCACTAGCCGGGGCCAAAGAGGCCGGAGCCGAGGTGGAGAAGATCATCCTCTGCAAGCAGCGTATCTCCGGGTGCCTGGCCTGCGAGAAATGCAACGAGACAGGGGTCTGCGCCATTGAGGACGATATGCGCGGGATCCACAAAAAGATCCTGGAGGCATATGCCATCATCCACAGCGTGCCGGTCTACTTCTGGGCCATGACCGCCCAGATGAAGGCCTACCTGGACCGCTGGTGCGCCCTTTTCGACGCAGAGTGGCGATGGCACAAGGCCTATTGGCCCCAGATGAGGGGGAAGAGGATCGGCCTGATCACCCTCTGCGGCGATTCCAATGTCGCCACCGCCGACCCCATCGTGCACAGTTTCAAGAACACCTGTGAATTTACCGGCCTCAACCTCGTGGGCGTCGTCCAGGCCTCGGCCTCGGCAAAGGGGGAGATCGCGGGTAACGAGGCAGCCAAAAAAGAAGCGTACGCACTGGGAAAAAAGGCCGCTGCGAGAGAATAAGTGCCCTGAACGGCAAAAAGTTATTGTACGAGGAGGAACAATCATGGGAATTCGCACAGCCGAGCAATACAAGGAGAGCCTGCGGGACGGGAGACGGGTCTATATCGGCGGGGAAAAGGTCGAGGATATCACCAAACACCGGGTTCTCGGCGTCACCTGCGACACCATCGCCGCCGGCTACGCCTTGGCAGCTTCCGAGAACCCTGAGATCTGCGAACTCTTAACCGCCCCCCACCCCAAGTCCAGCGAGCCGGTGAACCGTTTCTTCATCACGCCGCACGATACGGAGGATCTGGCGAACCGCACGAGGATGATCCACTGCCTCATCGAAAATACCGGCGGCCTTCCCTTTGGCAAGGATATCGGCACCGACTGCCTCAATGCGGCTTTTGTGGTTGCCGGGCAGATGGGGAAGAAGCAATATCAGGAAAACGCCATGAATTTCCTGGAGCACCTGCGGAAAAACGACCTGCACACCTGCGGCGCCGTCACCTGCGTCAAGGGGGACCGATGCAAAGAGCCGTCCAAGCAGAAGCACCCCGACTACTACCTCCATTGCGTGGACAAGCAAAAGGACGGCATCGTCGTCAAGGGCGCCAAGATCCATATCACGAGCGCGCCGGCGACCAACGAGATCATCGTGGTCCCCACCCGTCAAATGCGCGAGAATGAGGGGGATTACGCCGTGAGCTTTGCCATCCCGTCGAACACCAAAGGCATTACCTTTATCTGCCGCAACGGCAGGGGGCCGTGGACGGACCATGAATTTCATGCGGACCGGCCCATCAGGGAGTTGACCGAGGCCATGATCGTCTTCGACAACGTCTTTGTCCCTTGGGACAGGGTCTTCATGTGCGGCGAGTGGCAGTATTCGATGCTCCTCGCCTATACCTTCGCGACCTTCCACCGCTTTACGGCCATCAGCTATAAGATCCCCGCCGTCGAGGTGATGGCGGGCTGCGCCGTGGCCATGGCCAAGTATAACGGCTTGGACAAGGTGAGCCATGTACGCGACAAGCTGGCCGATATTGCCGCCTACGTGGAGACGCTGCGCGCCCTGACCAAGGCCGCTGCCCAGGACCCGGTCATGTACGGGGATATCGCAGTCCCCAATCCGCTGATCGCCAACATGGCCAAGCTGCACTTCGCCAGCAAGTACCATGCCTTTGTCGAGCTTATCCAGGACATCGGCGGCGGCATCATCGCGACCGCGCCGGACAAAAAGGACTGGGAGAATCCCGATATCCACGATTACCTCGAGCATTACCTCGGAGGTTCCGCGAGCTACAGCACCCTTGATCGAATGAAGATGATCCACGAGACCATGCGGCATGTCTGTTCCCACGAGTCGGCGTTTCACGAGGTGACGACCGTGCACGCCGAGGGCTCCATGGCCGCCCAGAAGATGATGATCCTGGCCGAGTCCCCTTTGGAGCGGTATGAGACCATGGCCAAGGTGGCTGCCGGCATCCTGCCCATGGATAGCCGGAGATGGCAGAAGCAATAAGAGATGAGGGGGAAGCGCTTCGAGCAAAACCCCCACGTTCCCATTCTTGCAGGGAGGAATAAGATATGAACCTGGCAGAGCTGTCAAAGAGGGAGCTAGACCGCTTCGGCGAGCATGTGTCCCTGATATTTGAGGGGCAAGAGTACACCAATGTTGAGCTGCGCCAGGGAGCAAGGCGTCTGGCACGCGCCTTGAGGGAATTGGGGGTCGAGCCCGGCGACCGGGTGATCATCCAGATGCCCAACTGCCCGGAGGTCTTACAGAGCTTCGGAGCGGTCTACGCGATCGGCGCCGTGGTCGTTCCGATCAACTTTCTCGTCGGCGATGACGAGACCGCCTTCATCTATCGCGACAGCGGTGCCAAGACCGTCATCAGCAGCATGCAATTTTGGCCCAAGATCGAGGCCTGCCGCAAGCAGGCGCCCAATATCAAAAATATCATCCTCATCGACAAAGAAGTGCCGCCGGGGACCCTTTCCTATCACGCGCTGGTGCAGGCGCATGAGGAGCTTCCGGAGATCGCGAAAACCGAGGACGATGACCTGGCGGCCCTGATCTACACCGCCGGCACCACCGGCCGCCCCAAGGGCGTGATGCACACCCACGGGAGCCTCTACGTCAACGGCTGCCTGCAGTATGAAACGCATAAACTCCCCCCGGGGATGACGGGTATCAACGTCCTGCCCATGTGCCATTCATACGGCATCGCCAGCTCGGTCCATGCTGCCTTGATAGGCGGGGGCAAGATCGTCTTGCTCAGCTCCTTTGATATCGACGCCGTCTTCTCCTCCATAGAGAAGTACCGGGCAGAGATCATGGCGGCGGTACCCACCATGTATATCTACATGCTCCTTCATCCGGAGCCGGAAAAGTATGATCTCAGCTCGATGAAGTACTGGATAAGCGGCTCCGCGCCCCTGACGCTCGAGACCCAGAGCCGCTTTCTGGAAAAGTTCGGCCATGAAATCATCGAAGGCTGGGGCCTTACCGAGGCCGGTGCCAACAACAGCTGCAACCCTTTTGAAGGCAAAAAAAAGATCGGGTCCATCGGGCTGCCCACGCAGGGAACCCGGATGAAGGTGGTGGATGATCATGGCCGGGAAGTGCCCATCGGCACAGAAGGGGAGATCATCATCTCCGGTCCCATGCTGATGAAGGGGTACTGGAACAGGCCGCAGGAGACCGCCGAGGTGCTCAAGGACGGCTGGCTCTACACCGGCGATATCGGATACCAGGACGAGGAAGGCTATTTCTTCATCACGGAGAGGAAAAAGGATATCATCATCAAGGGAGGTGAAAACATCGCCCCGCGGGAGATCGAGGAGGTGATCTTCAGCCACCCCAAGGTGTCGGAGGCGGCGGTCATAGGCGTCAAGGATGAGGTCTATGGCGAGGAGATCAAGGCCTGCGTGGTATTGAAGCCCGGGGAGAGCGCGACCCAGGAAGAGATCATCACCCACTGTGAGAGAAAGCTCAAACGGTTCAAGTCGCCCAAATATGTCGTCTTTCTCAACGCCCTGCCCAAGAGCCTGGTGGGAAAGGTCTTGAAGAAAGAATTGAGGGGAGAAAAGGGTAGCGTCCTCTGAGTCTCTCCCTCCAAAAAGCAGCCTTTTTTTATTGCCCTCCTGGACAATGGTACCTGCGACTGGATCCGCAAAGCACCGCGCGTCTCAGTCCCCTAGCGACCGGATCATAACCAGCACAACAAGACCGCTTTATTGCCCAGGAGGGCAGCTTTTGACTGCTGTCGCGTTGCGACATCCCGCCATTCAGATTTTGCCGCCTTGCGGCATGATGTCCTTAAAAGATTTAAAGGAGCATCATTTTACAAAGTAGGGCGGGACTTATTTCAGAGGGGCCGTCGTAACATAATCATTCGCCTTTGCCGACGCATGGCAGTTTATGCACGCGTCGACCTTCCCCTCGACCGCGATCTTCCCGTCCGGCAGATACTTTGCCCAGAACCAGTCGGCGGCTGCGGAATTATACCCCTTGACCTTATACATCACGGTCAAGGCAGCCAGCTTCTTGTCGGCGGTATAGTTCTCCTTGACGATGATCGATCCGTCCGGCAGCATCCCCTTCTTCCCCTTGATCGCCGTGTAGGCGGTCTTGTTCACGTAGGTGGTCAAGAGGGCGCCGTGCGGCTCCTTGCCCGGGTACAGGGCTTTCTTGCCGGGCCACATCTTCCAGTTCTTGGCGTATTTCTCCATCTTCAGGTAATCCCACAGGGCCTTGCCGTCGGCCTTCACAGCCATCGGCTTTTCCTTGCCCATCTTCGCCTGGGTGCCTGAAACAAAGACAAAAACGGAGAATGCCAGCGTGAGGCATAACAACGAAACCAACACCACTTGTGCTTTTCTCATACCCTTTACTCCTTTCTCTTCTCTTAATAAACCACACCTCATGCCGAAGGCTAGGGGACCTTCAGTATAGGTATGCTCTAAGCATCTTTCCCCCCAACTCAAGGGAAACGCGCCTTTTTTCCCGAAATATGCTTGATTTCCCTCGGCTTGAATCCCTTTCCAGGGTGCTTATAGCAAAACTATCTGCGCAAACAAAATAGATGAAGGAGGAGGCTATGGAAAAATTATTAGTAAGATTTGTTATTTTTTTCTTGATAATTGGTATGGCAGGTATCGCCCTGGCAGGACCCAAGATAAAGGCAGAGACCGTTCTCTACAGCGCCCAGGGGCAGGTGATGAAGGGGTATCTGGCGTACGATGAGAATATCAAAGGCCAGCGTCCCGGAGTGCTCGTGGTGCACGAATGGTGGGGGCTCAACGACTATGCCAGAAACAGGGCACGGATGCTGGCCGAGCTCGGTTATACCGCGTTGGCGGTAGATATGTACGGCAATAACAAGGTAGCTGCCCATCCCGCGGATGCCCAGCGATTCTCCTCGGAGCTGATGCAGAATTTCGCCGTTGCCAAGGCGCGCTTCCTCGCCGGAATGGAGGTGCTGAAGCAGCAACCCACCGTTGATCCCACCCGGATAGCCGCCATCGGCTACTGCTTCGGCGGCGGCATCGTCCTCAACATGGCCAGGCAGGGGGTGGAGCTGAAGGGGGTCGTGAGCTTCCACGGCAGTCTGGCTACTAGCAAGCCTGCCGAGCCGGGTGTGGTCAAGGCCCGGATCCTGGTGCTCAACGGCGACGCGGACAAGTTCACCACTGCCGAGCAGATCGCCGCCTTCAAGAAAGAGATGGAGGCTGCCAAGGTGGACTACCGGTTTATCTCCTATTCCGGCGCCATGCACAGCTTCACCAACCCCGATGCGGATAAGCTGGCCAAGAAATTCAATATGCCGATCGGTTACAACGCCGAGGCTGACAGGAAATCGTGGGAGGAGATGAAGCAATTTCTGACAGAGATCTTCGCGATGAAGGTAAATACGCGCACTCTCTATACTCCCTCTACTCCCTCTGCACCAACTACTCCGGATAGAGGGGGTGGAGGGTATTATTGATCCAAGATAGCTGAAATGCCCCCGCGAAGACAAAGCCGGGCGGATGAACGTGCGCGCGCTGCAACATGCCAAAAGGGGGGTCTTTGCGAAATAAGGAGGTTCGGGCGCGGCCTTCGCAACTGCGTCTCTTTTTTCAGTTAGCAAGGCCGGTTGCCTTCATCGCCCTGCCGCTGACTGGCCCGCTGTTGATGGCCGCGCCCTGCTCGGAGATTATGAGAGGCAGAGGGAAGCATAACGCTGAATTCGATCCATGGTAAAGGAAAAGAAAGAAATGGATGCAAGAAAAAAACCGAGGGGACATATGATGGATTTCCAGGCGTTGTTCGAACCAAAGACCATGGCGGTGATCGGCGTGTCTCTCACCAACGGCTGGCATCCTGCCAACGTCATCTTTACCAAGAACCACCTCCGGTATCCCGTCCGGGTCTTTCCCGTCAACCTGCGCGGGGGTGAGCTTCGCGGGGAAAAGGTCTATACCTCCCTGGCCGAGATCCCGGAACGGATCGATCTCGCGATCATCGCGGTGCAGGCCGAGCATGTCCCCGCAGCTCTCGACGAGTGCATCCAAAGCAAGGTCAAGGCAGTCGTGGTGATCTCCGGCGGGTTCGCCGAGAGCGGGCGCCGGGACCTGCAGGAGCAGATTGCCGACATGGCCAGCAAGGCAAGGCTCCCCCTGCTCGGCCCCAATTGTCTGGGGATCTACTGCCCAGAGAAGGTGGACACCTTTTTTCTACCGAGTGAGCGCATGGTACTGCCCGAGCCGGGGGGCGTCACCATCGTCAGCCAGAGCGGCGGGGTGCTCGTGGATCTGATGATCAAGTTTGCCGGCGAAGGGGTGGGGCTTGCCCACGCGATCAGCATCGGGAACAAGGCGGTGATAAAGGAGCAGGACCTGCTCGATTATCTGGCCGAGGAGGACCGGACCAAGGTCATCACCTTTTACGTGGAAGGCTTCGGCAAAGATGAAGGGCGCTCCTTCGTGCGCGCTGCCGCGGAATGCCCGAAGCCGGTTATCGTGCTCAAGGCCGGCAAGAGCCCGGGAGGCAGCCGGGCAATCGCCAGCCACACGGCCTCGCTGAGCGGAGACTACGCAGTCTTCTCCGAAGTCCTCGCCCAGCACGGGATCGTGGAGGCGCGAAATGAGGTGGAGCTGATCTCCTTTTGCGAGGCCCTGAGCTGCTATCAAAAAAACATCAAGGGCAATATCGCCATCGTCACGGTCAGCGGCGGACACGGCGCCCTGGCCGTAGATGCCTGCTCGGCTCAAGGTCTCTCCGTGCCCACCTTCCCGGAACAAGTGCAAGAGGCAATCAGGCAAAAGCTGTCACCCAGCGTCCGGCAGATTGCGTCTCTTGCCAACCCCATCGATCTGACCGGCAGTGCCGTGGACGCGGATTTGATGGCGGTGACGAGCTATCTGAGCAAGCTGCCCTCGATCGACTGTATACTGCTGCTGATCCTACCGTATATCCCCGGGACCTCCTCCGACCTCGGCGCCCTGCTGAGCCAGGTCTATCTGAAGGAGGGAAAGCCCCTGGTCGCCTATCTGCCCCACGTGGAGAAATACCGTATGCTCATCGAGGGATTTGAGCTCAACCGCCTGCCGGTCTCCCCCTCCATCGAGGGCGCCGTGTTAATGGCCAAGGTCTTGAGGAGGTGAGGGCCATGCTGAGCAAGCAGATGAAAGATATCTTTGCCGCCTCGCGCCGAACAGGCTGGGTGCTCGAGCCCCAGGCCAAGGAGCTGCTGGCAGCTGCCGGCATGCCTGTGCCGCGCTTTACCTGGGCGCATGAGAGAGAAGAGGCGATCCGCTTTGCCCGTATGATAGGCTATCCCGTGGTTGCCAAGGTAGTTTCCCCGGCAATCATCCATAAATCGGAGGCAGGCGGGGTAAGCACGAGCATCAAGGACGATGACGGGCTGCGCGCTGCCTACGAACGCTTCCAGGCGCTCCAGGGGTTTGCCGGCATGCTGGTGGAAGAGACGATCGAGGGCACGGAGCTGATCGTGGGGGCCAAGGTGGATTACCAGTTCGGGCCCGTGATCCTCGTCGGCATCGGCGGCACGAGCGTGGAGATCTATAAGGATACGAGCATCAGGATGGCCCCCCTGGTTCCTGCGGATGTGGAGGGCATGGTGCACGGGCTGCGCGCGCACCAGCTGCTGGAAGGCTACCGGGGCACTGCCCCGATCAACAGACAGGCCTTGATTGCCATGCTGATGGCCTTTTCCGGCCTGGTCATGGACTGCGAGGCCCTGATTGAATCGATCGATCTCAACCCCGTCAAGTGCACTGCCGCGCGATGCATTGTGGCAGACGCCAGGATCATGCTCGCCCAAGAACAGCAGGGGTGAGCAGAAAGTTCATAGGTTTGCACCTCTAAGAAACATACCTTGTCGGATCGGCCAGGCCGGCTTCGTGGAAGCCCTTTTTCCTGAGCAGACAGCTGTCGCACTGACCACACGCCTTTCCCTCCGCAGATGGATCATAGCAGCTATGCGTCAGGCGATAATCAACCCCCAGCTCCAGGCCCTTTCGTATTATGTCTGCCTTGGTCATCTCGATCAGGGGCGTGTGGATACGGATGCTCAGGCGGCCTTCGACTGCGGCCTTTAAGGCGAGATTCGCCATCTGCTCGAATGCCCTGATATATTCCGGGCGGCAGTCAGGATAGCCCGAAAAGTCTATCGCCGTCACGCCGATAAAGATATCCGCGGCTCCTAGGCGCTCGGCCCAAGCCAGGGCATAGGAGAGAAAGATGGTATTGCGCGCGGGGACATAGGTGACGGGTATCCCTTTGGCCATCTCCTCCGCGCTTCTCCCCTTCGGTACTTCTATAGCATCGGTCAGAGCTGACCCGCCTATCTTTTTGAGATCGAGATCGAGGATTAAATGTTCTTTTACGCCCAAGGCCTTGGCAACCCGCTCGGCAGCCTGCAATTCCCAGGCATGGCGCTGGCCGTAATTGAAGCTCAAACTATAGACCTCATAGCCCTCGGCCTGGGCCATGGCCATCACCGTGGTGGAATCGATGCCGCCGCTGGAAAGCACAACAGCCCTTTTCATAGACATCCCTATTCAATCGGAACTATTGGATTATAGACTTATCTGGCAGGTTTGTCGAAGATCCCCCTTGTCACAGATCCCCCTTGTCGAGGATCCCTCTTGTCTACGATCCCCCTTTGGGGGGGACCGCAGATCCCCCCTGGGGAGGGGGGGGAGCAATGCAGGTACCCTTTGCTCGCGCAAATGCCCTAAGCGTCCCACTCTGCTTTCCGAAAAAATCTAAATGTGTCACTTTTCTGCCGCAGGGCGGCAGATCTGGCCAAACCTACGGTGATCCTGACCAAAGGATCACCGTAGGTTTGGTCAGGGCCACCTTCGGCTGCTTTCCTTAAACTTAAAATTTAAGGAACAGGGATGGGATGTGTCGTTAGACGACACAGAACGGGAGCATAACAAAGGGCGAAACCCTTTGCAAAAGGTCCCGCCCTTTGTCGGATCATGCCAACCCTATTTCTTGTTCAGGCCGATGACATAGGCGATCGCATCGGCGATCTGCTGCTGCGTCAGCAGCCGCTGCTCCCCGAAAGCCGGCATTTGTAATGGGGGATTCTTTCCCTCCGGCGTAGAGCCGTGCTCGATAAAGAGGTCGATGTTCTGAGCAAACTCCTTGTATGCCTTGCTGTACATGGTGGGATCGATGGGGGTTAAGGCAGGCACCGTGCCGTCCTCAGACCCGGGATTGGCAATGCCTCCCTTGCCCTGTGCATTATGGCACTTCATGCAGTTGGCGCGGAAGAGCTCGGCACCCTTTTTCGGGTCGCCGCGCAGCTCTATCGCCTTTCCCGGGCCGCCGGGGTTAGAGGGCCGGGCTACCTCTGCCTGGTTGGTTGTTGCAGGCGCCTGCGGGGTCTTGGGCTCGGATCCGCAGGCCCAGAGAAAAACCATCGGTACGATAGCCGCCATCCATAGTCGGCTTCTGATCTTCTTCATCATAGCATTCATCTCCCCCCCCTTTTGGATATCTCCATAGAGGGGATGTCGCTCCCGCTCTCCACTATAGAAATAAGGATGTCGGGATCCCGAAGCGGGAAAAGCGACACTTTTTCTTATGTATTCGTATGAGTGCGCTGTTGCGCCATCGAGGTCTTTTTGAGATATACAGTGAGTATAGGGAAGCCAAGAGAATATTGTCAATGATAAAATAGGGAATGGGAACTTGGTCGTACGTGCGGGAACATAATACTGATCTCAGGCGATCAAGGCAATCCGTCGGAATTATTGTATCTGTCGGCCTGAAAGAACCTCGTGCGTAAACCGGGGGACTAACGGGCTTTTATCCGGCAACGACAAAAAGGGTAGCAAAGGTCAAACGGTCTTTTATTGCGCTGGCGTCTTTTGCTTTTCCAGCGCATGGACGGCGTATTGGTACAGCTCGCCGGCTTCTTGATCCGAAAGCTTCGACGGGCTGAAGACAGGCATCGGGGGATCGGGATTTCTGATCCACCCGATAAAGGTCTTGAGGTCCTTTAACCGGGGCGAGCCATGTATCGGCATCTGCGGCTTGATCAGGTTACCCCCCTGGGGGTGGCAAGCGCTGCAGTTGGCCAGGAATATCCGCTCCCCGGCCTTATACTGTTCGGGTGTTGCCTGAGCCTTGCTCGGATAGACAAGCTGCGCGCCGAAAAATCCCAGGCCAACGGCCATAAAAAAACAAAGGGAGTAGACCACCAGGAGGCTCCTGGCCCCTACCCGTCCTTTGCTGCCGAGAAATAACCCGATAACCTGAAGGACCAAGAGTATGCCCGCAAGAACGAGCTTCATGTCGATCGAAAACAGCCACGCGCCGTTGAAGAAATGCCGCCAGTCCATGAAGCCGGAGAGCATCGCCGGGAACAAAAAGAGAAACGACAGCATACTGCAGTAGCGGGCTGATTGCGCAAGCGCCTTCTTTTTGAACAAGAGGGCGGCCCAGGCAAAGACAAAGGCACCTATTGCCAGGCCGATAGGCATATGCACGAAGGCGGGATGGAGAGGATGGGCGTAGCCCACATTACTCAGGAATCGGTACAACGAGTCGATCCATGCATCGATCATGCTGCTTCTCCCCCTGTTCGCTAAGGATTTTTGAAGCCCGGTCAGTATAAGATGGGACGCGGGAGTGAGTCAATGATAATAAGGAAAAAATCAGCTCTCTCTCCCTCTCCCCTGCCGCTTTGCGGCATCCCAACCTCTATATCTTTTGTTAAAGAGGAGTGGGACATTTGTGTGGGGGAGAGGGCGGGGGTGAGGGGGTACCGGACCGAAATTTTTATATCACCCCTCACCTCTATCCTCTCCCCTCAAGGGGAGAGGAGATCCCCTACCATTTTGATATCTCTATGGATGGGATGTCGCAAGGCGACATAATCATTTCCCCGGCAAAATTATTCCTAGAATAAGCAGGGCCAATCTGGTAGCATAGACATACTTTCCTCCCTGACAAGGGGACCACGCCGTGAGTGCCATACCAGCGCCAAGATCGCCGTCAGCCCTGCTTCGGTTGAAGCTCTTTTTCGCCCTTTCGCGCACCCCCCACGGCCTGCTGGACATGGCCACGCCGGCGCTTGCCGCCCTGCTCTGGCACGGCTCCATCCCGTCGCTGAGGATCATCCTCGTGGGCCTGATCACCGTCTTTGCCGGATATACCGCCGTCTATGCCTTGAACGACCTGGTGGACTCGCGTGTCGACAGGCGAAAGCTGGCGCAGGGAGGATTCCGCGGCGCCGAAAACTACCTGGATGCCGTCTTGATCCGCCATCCCCTGGCCCAGGGTCTCTTGACATTCAAAGAGGCCGTCTTGTGGACAGCCGGCTGGGCGCTCCTGACCCTGGTCGGCGCTTACCTTCTGAACCCCGTCTGCGCGCTTATCTTCCTGGCCGCCTGCCTCCTCGAGGCGATATACTGCCTCATGTGGAGAACCACCCATCTGAGGACGCTGATCATGGGGGCGGTCAAGACCTCGGGCGCCATGGCCGCGGTCTTTGCCGTGGACCCCGGCCCCTCCCTCCCCTTCCTGGTCCTCCTCTTTCTCTGGCTTTTCTTCTGGGAGATCGGGGGGCAAAATATCCCTGCCGACTGGACCGATATCAAAGAAGACAGGGCGCTCAAGGCGACCACCATCCCTCTCCGGCTGGGGCTTGGCCGTGCCAGGTGGATCTGCCTTTCCTCCCTCGTCCTCGCCGTGGCCTTAAACGGCATCGTCGTGGGCCTTTCCCGGGTGGAGACGAAGCTGCCGCTGCTGGTCCTCTCGGCAGCAGCCGGGCTCTACCTCCTCCTGATCCCGGCCTTTCGGCTCTTTAGGACGCGGCAAAGGTCTCAGGCATCGATCCTCTTCAACAGGGCCAGCTACTACCCCCTTGCCCTGCTCATCATAGCAGGCATCGTCACCATGATCTGACATCTAAAAAAGTGTCACTTTTCCCGCTTAGTCCCCAACCATTCAATTCTTAATGAGGGGATGCCCCAGAGCGGCAGGGATCCCGACATTCGTATTTCTATAGTGGAGAGCGGGAGTGACATCCCCTCTATAATGTAGTAATATCTAACAAAGAGTGTCACGTTGTGACATCCCCACAATTATAGATATATCTAAAAAGGTGGGGGAGTAGGGGGAAGCTGCCCATGAAAGAAATCGATCCGAAGGAATTGTTAAAAAGCAACGGGGAAAAAGGGAAACCTATCTATATCGCCCACCAGGGTAAGGTATTCGATGTGACGAAGAGCAAGCTGTGGGAAGGCGGCGTCCACATGAACCGCCACCGCGCCGGCCATGACCTGACGACGGACATCCAGGCTGCGCCGCACGGTACGGAGGTCCTCGACCGGTATCCGCAGGTGGCCGGCCTCAAGAAACAGGCGGCTGCCGGGCCTAAGATGCCGGCGATCTTCGCCCGGCTCCTCACGCGGTTTCCCATGCTCAGGCGCCACCCCCATCCCATGACCGTTCACTTTCCTATCGTGTTCACGTTCGCGGCGACCATGTTCACGCTCCTCTTCCTCGTTACCGGGATCCGGGCCTTCGAGCTGACCGCCGTGCACTGCCTAGGCGCGGCTCTTCTCTTTACGCCGGTGGCCATGGCCACCGGCTATTACACCTGGTGGCTGAACTACCTGTCGAAGCCGCTCAGGCCCGTGACCATCAAGCAACGGGTGGCAGTTGTCCTCTTGATCTGCGAGATTATCGCCTTTGTCTGGAGGATCGCCATCCCGGACATCCTCAGTCCCTTGCGCCTCGCCGGCTGCGGCTACCTGATCCTGATACTCGCCTTGTTCCCCCTGGCCATTGTGCTCGGGTGGTTCGGCGCCAGCATGACCTTTCCCGTGGAAAAGGAAGGAAGCTGATTCAGCCCTGTTTGCAAGCGATACCGAGGATGCCCAGCTGCTGGAGCTCTTGCGCCTGAGTGAGACGAAGCCCTGCCCTTGCCAAGGCCTCCTTGAGATCCGTGCCGGAAAACCGATCATCGGTGGGATGGAGGAGGATGTGTCTGGTGATAAAGTTCTGGTAAAGAGCCGGATAAAGCTCTTCAAAAAAATATACCCCGCCCGGCTTTAAGACCCTGGCGATCTCCCGCAACACAGAGCGCCAGGCCACCACATGGTGGAGCACCCCGAAGCCGAACACCGCGTCCACAGAACCTGCCTTAATCGGAAGGAAGGTCACGTCTCCTGCCAGCAGGGAAACCCTCTGCCGTTGACCATCTCTTTGTGCAACAGCCGGGAGACGCGCCTTGGCCTTGCGCACCATCCCCATGTCCAGGTCCATGGCGATGAGGCGGGCTAATGGGAATTCCCTGAGCACGATGCCGGCCCCGGCACCCCGGCCGCAGCCGATCTCGAGAGCAATTGCACCCGGCTTGAGAGGCATCAGACTTTTGAGCCACCGGATCTCGACGCGCTGCTGCAACACCCGCAGCGGATTGTTGACGACCCACCGCTCCGCCCAGTTCAGTTTCATCCTGGCAAGCGCCCCCCTGACGATGCAAAAGCCCTGCCCTTCTCCCTTGCTGCCGTGCTAGAAATGCCCCCTTTTTCCCCTTTCGCGGAAGATCTTCTTTGCCGGCGGCTCCCAGGCGGTCTTCTGCCAGTTGTCCACCCACCCTTCCGCGGCAACCCAGGGAGGTATCGCCACCCGGAAGTAGGCAGCCAGGGCATGGCAGTACGGCTCGTACATGCGGCGCAGCACTGTCAGCTTGCGGTCAACAGCCGCGCCCTTTCGTATTTTCAGGCAGTTGCCTGACAGGACTTGGCGCAGCTTTGCCAGCCGCGCCGGCGAAAGCCGCGCCGGCTTGGGCTCCCTTGGTTCCGTATCGAAAACCAGGGAGAGGTCGACCACGGCGTGGCGGGCCATGGCAAAGGTGAGCTCTGCCTGGCGCTCGCAGGCCCCCTTCACGCCGGCCATGACCAGGGCGCAGGTGTCGAGGATTGTCGTCAGGGCCGCGAGCCACGACTCGTTGTCGTGCTGGGAGCGAAAATAGGCAAGCACCGGATAGGAGAGGTGCCCCTCGAGCAGATCCGACGACCATCGCTCCCACTCATGGAGGAGCTCCTGCAGCGCCTCCATCCCTCCCTCGTGGTCGTGGCGGCAAAGCATCTCCGAGGCAGTGGGAGGGGAGCCGGCGCGGGCGTCGAGCAGGGAAATGGTCTCCTCGCGGCGGGCAAAGGACTGGTTGAGCACGGGCAGATAGCCGACCACCAGGGCGAGAAAGCCGAACCCCATCCCCGATTCGATCACCGCCAGTAGGCGCGCCACGAAGCCCCGGGGCACGACGTCCCCCAGCCCCAGGGTAAAGAAGGTGGTGCCGCTTAGGTAGAAATCGGTAAAGAGCACGGCAACCCCCTCCCGGGTCAAAAGCGCCGGGCCGAGCGACCAGTGCAGCAAGGCGAATCCCAAAATCAGCCCGAAGACCCAGATGCTCATGAGCAGGAGCAGCGACAAAGGGCCGAAGACGCTGAGCCAGGTTTCCTGAAGCCGCGCCGGCACGATGGAACCGACCATCCGCACCCAGGGGATCCAGGTGCGCCGGTAAAAGAGGCGCGTCAGCCGGAACCTCCGGGTCACCCGCCGCGGCAGCACTATGGTCTCGAACCCCTCCCATAATACCCACAGAACCAGGCCTGCACCAAAAATCGCCGCTACGATGGCCACTTCCGCCTCCCCTTAAAATCCTATTGAACTATTGAATTCTAGACCTATGAGGGAATCTTTATTTTTCCCCCTTCAAGAAACTCATATATGCCTGCGCTGTTTCTTTCGGCTTTTCAAACATGGGTAAATGCCCCGTGTCCTTCAGGATAACCACCTTGTACTTCTTCAGATTCTTTTCCAGGAAGGCAACGCCCCCGATATCCGTCACCTTGTCCTGATCACCCCATATAATCAGGACAGGCGCCTGAATAAGGGGCAGGACGGGGCCCAGAGAAAATTGCTCCGGCTGCCAGTCGTTCCATATCTTCTTGTTGAACTCCGCGTGGGCGATCATATCTGCGGCCAGGATCCGCTTAAAAGGTGCGGGGATCGGGGGCGTCTTTACGAAGAGCAACGCCATAAGCTTATCGAAATCCGCG
>Ga0256868_10000526_pt1 | contig 22241 bp, 22 predicted proteins | sample RVTome_13_FD_187341 | JGI IMG/M metagenome (GOLD analysis project Ga0256868, IMG submission 187341) | Soil microbial communities from uranium-contaminated site in the Upper Colorado River Basin, Wyoming, United States - RVT92D227 HiSeq ...
GGGATCCTGATAATAAATATTTAGGTATCATCGTAGTGACTCAAGAAGTAACTCAACGAAAACAAGCAGAGGAAGACCTCAAAGAGGCACTAAAAAAATTGGAGATCGCAAATGAAGAACTAAAACAGATCGATAAGATGAAGGATGATTTCCTCTCCAACGTCAGCCATGAACTGAAAACCCCCATGATCTCGGTGATGGGCTATATTGGAATGATGCTAAAAGAGAAAGTTGGCTTTTTGAACGACCAACAGAGAAAGTTTCTTGAAATATCCTATAAGAACCTTCTAAAACTTGGAAAGAATATAGATGATCTTTTGGATTTGGCTAAGCTCGGGATACAAAAAGAGTCCTGGGTATTCGAACCGATCGATCTCGTTAAAACAATCGAATTTTCATGCTCCACTGTCGAACCCTTAGCAAAAGAACAGCAAATTCAACTGGATGCTCAGCTCCCCTCCGAACCTGTAAAAATCTCCGGAGTCGAAGATAAGCTCAATCAGCTCTTTGATAATCTTCTCACCAATGCCATCAAATATAACCGCCAGGGAGGGAGGATTCGTGTGAGCCTTGATCAGGACTCTGAATTTGTCTTCACCCATATTGCCGATACAGGAGTTGGAATCTCCTATCAATCTCTGAAGGAAGTTTTCACGCGCCATTTCCAAGAAAAAACAAAACCCCTTGGAAATACCAAGGGGTTAGGAATCGGGCTTTCTCTCGTTCAGGAAATTGTTAAGCTCCATCAAGGAGAAATCCAAATCGAAAGCGAGTTGGGCAAAGGAACCACTTTTACAGTAAGGCTCCCTAAAAATCATTTTTGATTGCGGAATGCAGATTGCGGATTGCGGAACTAACCCGTTTTTTAAAATCTAATAATTCCGAAATCCTAATTTCGAAATCTTCATTCGTAAGGAGTAAGGCGTTACGGGTAAGATGAAATAAAACCTTGCGCCTTGCGCGTCACGCTCTCACTGTACTCTGAATTTAGTACTTGGTATTTATTAACTTATGGTCTCAACGACCAACCATAAGGTCTCGCACAAAACTCCCTTGCAGCATCCACTTTATAAGGGGTTCTCTCTACATCCACGATGACAGTAAAACAGTGGTCAAAACGTTGAAATTGATACCGGGTATTAGGGAAAAGAAGCTCAGAGGTTCCATGAGGGAGGAAAGCATCGTTCAATTGAGTCACGATCTGGTCACGGTCCTGGATACGAACATCGACTCTCATTGGATTCCCATCATTTCTCAGTCTCGCTTTGAATCGAATATCTTTCCCCGGGGTGGCGGGATCCGGGATCATATCGAGATCTTCAACAAAGAGAGGGCCGACTCGGGGTGCTGACATCGACCATCCCTGATAGGTTCTCCGAGCACAAAATTCCATGGCAACATCGATTGGCTTCCTCGTTTGTTCGATATCCACCTCTATTGTAAAACAATGGTCTTTTCGGGAGAATCGGTAATCGGCCAAAGGAAAAGCAACTCGATTATCTCCCGGCTTGAGAAAGACGTCGTAAGCGGACGTGACCAGTTCATCCCTATCCTTGATAAAGAGGCTCACTCTCCCTGAAGATTGAGAGCGGTTAGAGATGGTGGCATAGAAACTCACCCTTTGGCCTTCCCGCACAGGATCGGGGTTCATCTCTAACTCAAGGACCTTAAGATCTCTGGAATTGAGTCTCGGCCCAAAGAATTTATCAAATAATTTTTCCGGTTGAGGTTGGGCCAATGATGGCAAAAAGAACATCAAACCGATCCAAATCATAATAAAAATTCTTTTTTTCATATCTTCAACCTCCTTCCTTTATTTTTAAACTAACTTCTTCTCGACCAAAAAACTCATTGCTCTCTGACACGATGTAGTGGTTAGAGAGATGGCTTCAGAGAAAGATCGTTGAGCCTCCTGAAATTGAGACATGTGAATTCTCCCGATCACTTCCATCACCTTTCTCTCTAAGTCAGTATAATGGCCATATCCCAATACATTCTCAGCAATTCTAATCTCCCGGAGCAATCCTTCTAAATACCATACCAAGACCTTTTTACCTCCGGAGAGTTCTTCATCTTTTAGAGAGACCAATTGATCCAGAAGGCTCGTTCCAATAATCAACCCAGATTTCATCTTTTCTGAATATTGAAAATCAAAAATGGCTTCTCTTGTCTCCATCCACCCCACCCTTCTTTCATACTTCATTTTATTATCTCTTAAATCATTTAGTCCGTCCAGTATTTTTTCCTCTCTCTCTCCTCTCTCACCTCTGCTCCCCCATCAACGGGCACTCAAGCCAGAAACTCAAAGCCCATGCCAAGTTGTTGAAGTGATTTACTATGCAAGTATGTTTTTTGACCTCTCCAACCTGTGAAATGCATGATATTTACTAATCGGTACAAAATAGTTTAGGTATTATTAAGCTGAAGGGTGCGTTCCCCGAACGCACCGTAAGATCGGCGTGATCGGGGATCACGCCCTACAAGATTTTAGCAGAAAAAATAAATTTGTATTAAATTAATAAACTGTCTGTTTTATTATGTACTGATTAATATAAGAATAAGGTGAAAACCAAAGTAGAATTTAACGATAGGGTTTGAGTCGCTCTAACAATTTGGGATCAACGAGAATCCCCAATTTCACTGCCTGATCGCTATGTTCAATAGCTAATTTAAATTCTTGCCTCTCAGAGTAGATGACAACAAGAGCATAGTGAGCTTCTGCATACTTGGGATCGATTTCCAATGCTTTTTGGAAGGAAGTAATCGCTTCTTCTATATTCCCCTTTTGTTGATAGACAGTGCCAATATTGTAATATCCTTTGGCATAGTCCGATTTGATGTCGATTGCTTTCTGATATTCGGTTAGGGCCTTATCCAACATCCCCTTTCTGAAGTAAATAACTCCCAGATTGGTATGGGCTTCAATATAATTGGGGTAGATTTGAAGGGATTTCTGATAATGAGTCATCGCTTCTTTGAAGTTCCCTCTTTCATAATGGGCTACCCCAAGATTAAAATGAGCTTCGGCAAAATTTGAATCAACACGGATCGCCTTCTCATACTCCGCAATTTCCTTTTTCCACTTCCCTTGCCTTCCATAGGCGATGCCGAGATTGAGGTGGGCTTTTGCATTCTTGGAATCCAATTTCAACACTTTTTTGTATTCGGAAACAGCCTCTTCCAAGTTTCCTCTCTCTGCTGCGCTATAGGCCAATTGAAAATGGTCCTCAATGCTGACGGCTTTATCTTGCTTTTGTGTCTTGCTTCCTCCTGCACAGGAGATCAGCAGAAAAAATACAGTAAAAATAGAGAAATATTTTGCTATCGTTTTCAAGGGTCTCCTCCTAAACAAAAATCTTTTGAATCATTAACAAAAAATTTGAAGTAAATCAAGTAATAATATGAAGATTTGAAGAGGGGTTTGCCCAGGTTGGCAACCAATAGAAGTAAAAACCTGGAAATCGGCAAATTCGTCCCCCATTGACTTACAGTTTGACCCGTTGTTAGAATGGATTAACCACAGAAGAGGTGATATCCTGACGATGTCTATTCTAATTATCGAGGATGAAAAAGATATTGTTGATTTGATCGCCTACCATCTCAAACAATCCGGTTTTTCTGTTCTTTCAGCTCTGGACGGACCATCTGGATTAGAACTTGTGAAAAAGAACCGTCCAAGCCTTGTCATATTAGACCTGATGCTTCCAGGAATGGATGGAAAAGATATCTGTCGAACCCTTAAATCCAACTCATTAACCCAATCGATCCCTATTCTTATGCTCACCGCAAAGGCAGAGGAGATGGATCGGGTCATCGGTTTTGAGCTGGGTGCCGATGACTATATGACAAAACCCTTCAGCCCAAGGGAACTGGTACTAAGGGTGAAGGCCATTCTTCGTAGGAAGGAAGGGCCTCAAGAAGGGGAGAAGATCATACGGATAGGAGATCTCTTAATTGATATTGATCGACATCATATCTCTATCAAAAACAAACCGATTCAATTAACCTCCACAGAATTTAAACTCCTTTTGGAACTGGCCTCAAAAAGGGGACGGGTTCAAACAAGAACAATTCTCCTTGACAGGGTTTGGGGATACACTTATGAAGGTTATGCACGAACGGTAGATACCCATATCCGACGTTTGAGAGAAAAGCTTGGTCCTCTGGGAAATTATATTGAGACCCTTCGTGGTGTGGGATACCGATTCAGGGAGGAGAAAGAATGAGGCTTCAGTTTCAATGGAAATTGATGGCCTTTTTCATCTTCCTACTCCTCCTCTTCCTTTTCGTTCAAGGATATCTGATCTATTCACTTAAAAAATCTTTTGGGTTTGCCTCTCTCGCAAGTTTTTTCATTGCCATTCTTATTGGCTATATCTTCTTTAAAATTGCTTCACAGCCCCTTAGAGATCTGTTGGATATCCTCAAGCGGGTAACGGGCAACCAATCCAAAAAAGAGGTTCAGGTCTATTCTAAAGACGAATTGAGCCATCTTGCCAGGGCTATCAGTGAACTGGAAATCCATTTGAGAAATAAGATTGATGAGATCTCAACAGAAAAAGAGTATCTCCATACTGTGCTGAGGGGAATGGCAGAAGGGGTTCTCGTTGTTAACGATAAGGGCCACATCATCATGATCAATGATGCCTTACGAGAATTATTCTCCCTTTCGATAGAGGTCGTTGATAGAACACCCTTAGAATTTATTCGTAATGCTGAGTTGGAGGGGGCGATCCAAGAGGCCATTCAAGATGGAAAAAATTCATCCTTTGAACTCACCCTTCCGTCTTTTTCAGGTAAGACATTCGAAGTGAATGTGGTAGGAATGCTTCCTTCCTCTGAAAAATTTCATAAAACAGAAAAAGGGATGAGAGGGGCTATTGCCGTTTTCCATAACATCAGCCGCTTGAAGGAGTTAGAAAAGATTCGACAGGATTTTGTTGCCAATGTCTCACATGAATTGCGAACTCCACTTACCACCATCAAAGGATATGCAGAAACCCTTTTAGAGGGGGCTCTGAAAGAGGAGGTTGCTTTTCAGTTCGTCCAGGTCATAAAAAGGCAATCTGATCGCTTGGCCAAGATTGTGGAAGACCTCCTAACCTTGTCAAAAATTGAATCAAAGGAATTCCAGTTAAAGATCGAAAACCTCCTTTTATCAGAACTCATTGAGGATGTTTTGAATTTTATCCAGGAAGCTGCCGGAAAGAAGAAGATATCGATCTCCTTAGAACTTCCTGTTTCCCTCATGGTTAAGGCAGACCGGAATTATTTAGAACAGATTCTGACCAACCTCATTGACAATGCAATCAAATACGGTCGTGATGAAGGGAGGATGATTATTTCGGCAACTCAAATAAATCAGAGCGAAATTGAAGTTTCGGTACGAGATAACGGCATCGGCATTCCAAAAGAAGACCTTCCAAGAATCTTTGAGCGCTTTTATCGAGTCGACAAGGGGAGATCCCGGGAGTTAGGCGGGACCGGCCTTGGCCTTTCCATTGTAAAACATTTGGTTCAGGCCCATGGTGGAAGGGTCTGGGCTGAGAGCCAATTAGGAGAAGGCTCCACTCTCTATTTCACCCTCCCCTGCCCTTAAGGATCTGTAACCGCTTTCCCTCTCTCAACCTTTCCTATCTTCTAAAATGGGATTTATAAATGATTCCTACAATAAAATACCTCCATTTTGTTACAACATTGTTTCAGTATTTTGAAATTTTGGTTACACAGCAATCCATCTCCATCCCAAACCTTGATTAATTTCTCTATCCCCCATAATATTACACTGCCAGCAGAATAAACTTAAAAAAGAAGTTAGGCGTTTACCGAAGACAAAGGTCAGCGATGTTTGAGAACAAGAACGCACACAAAGAAAAAGTAAATCGTTTCCGTTGCAATTGAGTAATCACACCTAATCAAGTCCATCCAGAGGAGGAAACCTATGATGAGGCCAATTGTCTCCAAGCTCTTTCGTTGGCAACCTTCCCGAGAGACACTTGTCGCATTGTTGGCTGGAGGTGTTGTTATCGGTTTGTCCGCTGCCATGATACTTTTTAAGAACTGGCCCTGGGCAAGTATTGCAATCCGCGATATAGGGCAGATTTTCCTTGTAGGCATTCTTTTCCCTCTGATATTCATTCATCGCTATGGCAAGGACTGGCCTGAGTTTGGTTTAAGATTTAATAAGTGGTCCCTCTTTCTTCTAATCAACCTTGTTCTTGGGATCCTTTTGTTCTTCATGTTCTTGTCTGAAAGTCCACCTCCGGCAGATTTCCGCCTTAATGCGCCTACCTTATGGTCAGCAGCTTTTGTCATGCTCGCTTTGGTTTTTGAGCTGATTTTCTTCTACGCTTTTCTACGAACCCTTTTTGAGCAGGCATTTGGAATCGTACCTGCAGTTATCCTTACCGCTTTGTTCTATGCTTTCCATCACATAGGATTCCAGCCAGAATATGGTAAGTTGATTTTTGTTGGCCTTCTTTACGCCATCATCTATCGATTAGGGAACAGTGCCTTGTTGATATTTCCGTTCTTTCTTGGGGTGGGTGGAACCTATGATGTACTTATTCAATCACAGAAGGTCTCACCCATTCTGTATCCTGAAATACGGACCTTGTATCTTGCTGTTCTTTTTTTAGCAATAGGGGTGTATGTCTGGAAGAGGGCAAAGAGATGATACCATGTATGAATCCAAAGTCTACCTTACAGTTGCATAAACGGACACGGGTAAACCGCTCTTCAAGGCTTCGGACGGCGATTGGGTTGACATGTTAAGGGAATGGGTAGACTTCACTTAAGATGAACTCCAGCATGGGTCGGGGAAGTATGTGCTGATTGACTTAAAGGTTCGCCCCGAAGCCTTTACGGCCGGTTCACCCATGTCCGTATGACTATTTATTTTGCAATGTTAAGATCTATTTGGGATGATTTGGAAACTTATTTAGCTGAAAAGGCTGACTTCCTCCCATAAGGTATTCCCAATTGATTCATTCTGTTTCTAAGGGTGCTGGGGTTGATCCCAAGAACTTCAGCAGCTCCTCCTTTCCCGTGTACTTTCCCATTCGTCATTTCCAACACTTGGCGGATGTATTGGGACATGACCTCATCCAGTTTAAGAGGTATAACCTGAGTTCCAATTGGGATGAATGAACTTTCGTCTTGTTTTCCCCCAATCAAATCATCGAAAACAAGAGGAGTGCCTTTACTTAAAATTAAGGCCCGTTCAATCACATTTTCCAACTCCCGCACATTCCCTGGCCAATGATAAGCCATCAGCCGGTCTATGACCCCATGGGCGAGTGGAGGGGGTGTCTGAAGTTTTAGTTCTCTGGATTTCCGTTCTATAAAATAATGCACCAAAGCAGGAATATCCTCCTTTCTTTCCCTCAAAGGTGGAATGCGAATGGGAAAGACATTGAGCCGAAACCATAAATCCTCGCGGAACTGTTTTGCTTTGACCATTTCATCCAGATTTCGGTTTGTAGCAGCAACGAGCCTGATATCCACTGCGATGGGGTTTGTACCTCCCACCCGCTCGATCTCTTTATATTGCAGTACCCGGAGCATCCTGACCTGAGCCTGCGACGGCAGTTCCCCAATTTCATCCAGAAACAGGGTTCCACCATTGGCTCTCTCAAAACGTCCGCGTCTTTGGGACAGAGCTCCGGTAAAAGCCCCCTTCTCATGTCCAAAAAGCTCACTATCTAAAAGTGTTTCAGGAATAGCCCCGCAATTGACTTTTATAAATGGACCATCCTTTCGAGGAGATGAATAATGGATCGCATTGGCAATGATATCTTTACCCACTCCTGTTTCTCCCAGCAGCAAAACCGGACTGTTGAGAGAGGCCACTTGCCGGACCATCACCATAACCCCCTTCAGCCCAAAGTCTGCACCAACAATCTCATCTCCGTACAGGTGCAGAAGTTCGCGATGGAGATACCGGTTGTCGTCAGCCAACAGGTCTTTCAGCCTGAGGATCTCTTGATGTTTGAGCGTATTGGAAAGGGCGATAGCGAAGGGTTCATTTAATAGTGAGAACAACCGGGCGTGCTCCTCTGAAAACCGATCTCTCCCTTCAGCTAACAGAACAAGAGCCCCTAACTTTTTGCCCTCCACCTCCAGAAGCCGAATCAAGGCTGATGTGTCCGGTCTCCCATAGTATTGCAGCATATATTGAAGGCCCGGCTCCAACTCAGGCCGGTTAAGGATATACATACTCTGGAAGTTTTCTCCCAGGGCGGCTTCAACCTCTTTTGGCAATGGGGTGATGCGGTCCATCTTTTCTCCTCCAGAAGCCGTGGCCCCGGCGATCGTTCGGAAAGCTCTCAGACCAATATCAACCAAATGCAGGTACATTTCATCTGCTGGCATAAAATCCTTGAGAAACTGCATACAGCGCCACATGGCTATCTCAAAATCCAGACTGCTGCAGATCTGCATGGTTGCCTTACGAAAGAAATAGTTTTCGTCAATGCTCATGTCTTCCTCCTCCTCAACAACAATAGAATGGCCCGTAAATTCAGAGTCTTGTCTTATTTCGCAATTCTAAACCTAATTGCCAAATAAGGCAACTAATTTTGCCAATATTCGCAATAGAAAGGGACTCACTTTTTTTAACTCATTAATATTATTAGAATTATTAATTTGGCATCATTCAAGCATAGGGTTATGTAAAAAAGATGGGGAGCGTACAATGAAGTGGTTAGAGGTTATAAAGCTGAGGTCCGCAGGAAAAGCTTCTGGGTTACCGGAAGAATACTTAATGTCCATAGACAAATTTAATCAAAACGGATTGGTAGAAATTAATATCTATCGCCATGCTGCTCTGGAAAGTGACTTGAGCGTGCACCTTCATTGGGAGTCAGAACGGCCGGAACAAAACGGAAGTAGCCTGGGTCTTCGCTTAGCACAAGCCCTTAAGGAATTCGGCCTGGTCGATCATTCTATATGGATAGAAAAAGAGAGATAACCCTGACCATGCATCGAATGTCATTGAGCTGTTATACGCATGGCAGAAAGGAAAAAAGGAGGAGAGGACATGATTGAAGACCGTAAAGAGATACCTAACTATGGAAACTGGATTCCCCTGAAGTTTATCTATGTACCCGGGGCCGTGAGTCTTCTGTTTTTAATATTGGCATTTTTGTTTCTCCCAGCGATAGTGCTCTTTGGATTGCTCTTCCTGGTTTCTCTGTACTTTGCATATGCGCGCTACCTCTTTTCTCCGCAAGGAGGTAATGTACAGGATAAGATTCATGAAATGCTTTTGTCCAATCTTGATTGGGATGGGGCTGGACAGGCGCTCGACATTGGCTGTGGCAATGCCCCACTCGCCATTAAGCTTGCTCTGAAATACAAAGGAGTCCGCGTTGTTGGAATAGACTATTGGGGGAAGAAGTGGGAATATTCTAAGGAGATCTGTGAGAAAAATGTAGTCATGGAAGGGGTCGCAGGGCGTGTGACCTTTCAGAAGGCCAGTGCCTCAAAATTACCTTTCGAAGACGGATATTTTGATGCAGTAGTGAGCAATCTCGTATTTCATGAAGTGAGCGATACAAAGGACAAGCGGGATCTCATTCGGGAGGCGCTTCGTGTCGTTAGGAATGGCGGACGTTTTGCCTTTCAGGATCTCTTTCTATTCAAGCTCTTCTACGGCGAGACAGATGACCTCATAGCTACCATAAGGAGTTGGGGAGTAACAAAGGTAAAATTGGTGAAGACATGCAAGGCGCCTTTCATACCGAAGGTACTGAGATTACCTTTTATGATTGGAACGATAGGAATTATCTTAGGGGAGAAATGAATTATCCCGAGGCAAAGGGGTGACGGGGGTGTTGGTGAAATATTGACATTTGAGAATCGTAGTTGATGGACTTGACGTTCAAAAAGGACAATACGCTTAGTCGCTCCACCGGATCATGCTGCAATGGGCACTCCTGGTGAGCTTTATGTTATCTCTCCTCGGATATTCTAAATCACGAATAGGGCTTTCACCATGACTGGTAGAGGTTCTGCGTGTAGATGCGTAATATGATGACGACTGTGCCTGCGATAAAGGTACGATTAGATCGTCTGGGTAGAGAGAAAGAAGGAGCAACAACTATGTCTACTAGAAGAATTGAATCAAGCGCTTCTCGAACCGCAGACATGACCTGTGGGTGCCGCGCCATTTCTTATGTGGAATCGAATCCCTTGTATAAAAGCGATGATTGGGTTGCCCCAAAACTACTTCCGCGCATGTTACAGATTCTCATTCGGATACCGATTGTCTGTAGATTTCTAATTCGCCTACTTACGCCGGAGGGTATCTATGAATGGGTAATCGCCAGGACTAAGTACATCGATGAGGTATTCATTCATGCCAGTGCGGAGGGCTTTTCCCAAGTATTGCTATTTGGTGCTGGATTTGATTCTCGAGGTGTATGCTTTCAGTCTGAACTGAAGGACGCGAAGGTATTCGAGCTGGATGCCCCCACAACACAGATCATGAAAATTGGGCAGTATCGTAAGCGCGGAATTGAAGTGCCCTCTAATTTGACTTTTGTACCTATCAACTTTGAAAAGGAATCAGTTGCCGAAAGACTAAAAGAAGCAGGCTTCATAAAAGGGAAAAAGACTCTTGTCATACTTGAAGGCGTATTACAATATCTCAAGCCAGAAGCCGCATACGCAACTTTAGATACAATTAGGAATCAAGTGGGGCCCGGCAGCTGGCTTGCCTTTGATTACGCCCATGCCTCGGTGCTACGTGGAGAAGGGAACCTATATGGAGAAACTGGGATAATGAAAGGGGTGAATAAATACGGAGAATCGTGGCAGTTCGGTCTCGAAGAAGCGGATGTTGAGTCCATTCTATGCAAATATGGCTTCAAATTGCTTGACCGAAAGGGTCCTGAAGAATTGGAAGAGGTATACTTCAAGGACGTGAATGGTATCGTCAAAGCACGGGTCAACGGAACCCAAAGCATTGTTAAGGCCGAACGACAGTAAGTAGACGATTTAGCAATCTTACTTAATTCTTAGCTATTTCAAAATGCAAGAGAGGAGGAATAACAAATCGCTGAAGCTAACGTCTGGAATTGCATCTGGAACTGCGGATTTCGCCCGTCGAAGTGATTTGGCAGTGCTGTGTTCGGCGGCGCAACTTAGCTCTATGTTATGATTGGAACGATAGGAATTATCACGGGGGAAAAATGAACAGATCCAATGAGATGAACCGAATTGAAAGGCCAACCGCCAACCACATGTTTTTCTTTGACATGGTGCGCAATCTGGCGATGCTGTCTGTTGTCCTCTTTCATGCAGCAGGCGCATACAGCACAGTGACGCCCTATTGGCCGGTCCACGACGGAAGCTCGATCGTCGCAGACGGCATAAGGGAACTTTTTGAAGTGTTCATGATGCCGGTCTTTTTCTTTCTCGCCGGGTATTTTGCCCTTCCTTCCCTATACAAACAGGGGACCCGGAGGTTTCTCACAGGGAAATTCAGGCGCCTCGGGGTTCCCTGGTTATTGGCTCTCTTTGTCATCATCCCAATGACATTACACTTCACCCGGGTGCAGGCGAACCCGAACCTCGTACATCAACCTTTCTGGCAATACTGGTTAACATACCTCGCCGATTTCGGCACCTTCCGGGTCGGTCTCCTGAGTGTGGACAAAACGAACCAAATGCATTTCTGGTTCCTCTCTTTGCTCCTCACTTTCTTCACCGCCTTCGGCATCTTTCACACTGTGAGAAGCAGAATACCCAGAACTTCCTCAGGCGCATCCCCAATCAAGGAGCCTGGATCGAAGAAGTCCATCTTGAAGGTCCTTGTCTTGGCAGGAGTGCTGGTTTCAGCAGGCTATTTCGTCGTCACCTTCATGATCCCTGATATGTCGTGGGTAACCGTTGACCTTCTGTGGCAGTTCCAGCCAGGCGGTGTGGTTCTGTACATTGCATGCTTCGCCCTGGGAGTGTCCGCATACTCAAGGCAATGGTTTGTCGGCGACCAATTCCCTGGCTGTCTTTCCATCTGGATTCCCATTACTCTTCTCCTAACAGCAGCGTTCTTCCTTGTCGGGCGAGACGTCTTTGCTCATCCTTTAGATTCCAACCTCCTCCCCCTGGGACTGCTGCTGGCCTTCTCGGTCATCCGAACATTCCTTTGTCTGACCTTTCTTGTCGTTTTCGTCGCATATGCCCGCATCTACTGGAATCGCCCATCCGCATTTAATCAGAAGCTTGCCGCAAATTCGTACAATATATATTTGGTTCATCTCTTCTTTATCGTTCCTTTCCAGAATATGCTGATGATTTGGCCAGGTGGACCGGCCATGGCAAAGACGGCAATCGTTTTCCTTCTTGTTTTACCCATAAGCTACGGGATCAGCCGGTTGATCGAACGATTCCCCCGCGGATTTGTGATCTTTATTCTTAGTCTGTTTATCCTCGCAATAGTGGCCACGCAGTGAGGCACCTCGATCCTGGTCTTCTTTAGGACACAAGATAAAAATATCTCCAAGACGGGAGATGGATGTTCACTCTCAGGTGAGGACGCAGTTTGGTGAGTTTTAAATAATGGTGTTGTTTAGATTCTTACATGTTTAAATCTTAGAATTTCTCACTAACTCTTGAGATTGGATTGGGTCAAATTTAAAACCTTAACCTCAACCTTAACCTTGCGTTGTTAGTATTTATGTTACTTGCGATCTGGTAAGAGTCTTTTGTGAATTCGCATTATCACCTTTTGCATTTTTATAGAGTGCCTTTCCCACTTTAATTTCTGTTCTTCAGTTAAAATGGGAGCCACTTCATCGTGCAGGAACTTGAACTGTTCCTTTATTCTCGGATAGATATCGATTAGAATGTTTTTGAACGCAGATACTCTATGGGCTACGATTTTTTCAACCTGAGATCTCTGTTCGTCCGTTAGATCGATGGCACTGTCGATACGTTTTGTGATGCGCTCGGCCATTTCACCATCCGGACTTATAGCGTGGAACATCATCACATGCCCAGCGTGGAATGTGATCCCAGCGCCGATGACCATGCCGCAGAATAATATGACCAACCCTAATAGAACCGATTTCCAGCTCTTTTTCTTCAGAGTTTGAGACGGAGTATTCACCGAACACTCTTTCAACTCTTTTTCTTTGTTCATAACAACCCCCCGAAAAGATCGAAGAATACCATATTAAGCGGGTCCGACCATGTTTCGTAAAGCGACACGATAGATAGGCTCATCGCCATTGCAGCCACAGTCGATCCAATAGCTATCCATTTAAGCGAAGCGTATCCATATGAAGTTTCTCCCTCTCGAATCGAAATCAAAACCCGGCCTGAAACATCCACTGACGGCGCCTTTTCTACACGCGCCGCTTTAGCCAGCTTGTCGATTTTCGTTAACGGATCGGTCATCTTCTTTCCTCCTGTAACCGGCCCTTTCGAGCAATTTCCTGAGTTTGTTTCGGGCACGATACGCCTGAACCTTCACCATAGACCTTGTCCAGCCTGTCAAGTGGGCAATTTCTTTCGTATCCATCTCCTCGAAATACATCAACGTAAGCACCAACCGGTTGCGAGGCGTAAGTCCGGAGAAAAGGCCATAGAGAGCCTCCGCTGCCTCGGAAGGAGTGATTTCCTTCTCCTCGTTATCAAACATCAACTGGTCGGCTACTTCGATGGTTATGGCTACGTCCTTTGCCTTCTTTTTCCAATATCTGTATCCCACCCTCGTTGCGATTGTGAAGAGCCAAGTTTTAAACCCGGATTTTCCTTTGAACCGAGACAGACTCATCCACGCCTCGACGAAGACCTCCTGCACCAGTTCTTCGAGGATGGCGCGGTCGCGTGTGAAGCGCCACATCCACTTCGAGACGGAATCCTGATAACGTTTCACCAACCGCTCGTAAGCGACCTGATTGCCATCCAGAGTGGTTACGATGTCTCTCAGGTCGATCTCTGCCACGGCTGAATCGGAACCGGTCATCTTAATCGTGCTTGCTACGGCAAAGGACATCAACGTTTCCCAGGTTGCGACGGCATACATCTCAATCCCCTCGATCATAGGAACCCACCGCAAGGATATTTCTTTTATACCCGATCCCTCGGTGGGTTGTCCATTGCGGTCAGTCAGGCCGGTTTAGAGAACACTTTTTATTCTGTGGCATTTGGGCTTTTGTTCTTTATGTTTCTCGGCGATCAGTTTCACTATATGATCTTTCTGTTCGTGAGTCAGGTCGAGTTCGTCGAGGAAATCGATCAGTTCGTGAAACTTCGCTGGTAGGTTTCGGGCATGTTCAAGATGTTGATCGAGGTGATTGTTGATGTAACTTTTAAGTAAGTCCACCTGCTCCGTTGTCAGCACCTCCTTTGCATCGGCCATGAGCTCCACCCCGACTGCAGCGGCGTAACCGATGGCATCGCCAAACCTTGCGGCAGAGGCCATGAGGGCGTCCCGGTCCGGGATATCCGCGTGAACGTGCCTTTGCAGACCTCCTGCGGCATTTGCGACATCCTGGATGACCAGGACGATCCGAGAACGATGATTGAGAGTGATCTGTACGAGTTTGATTTTTTGCTCGCCTGTAAGGCCTAACTCGTCATGAAAACGCTCTCGTTCCTCAGCCCCTTTCAGGAAATGGGCCCTGCCTTCCCCCACATGCTTCTCGTGGAATCTGTTCGCGACGGCCAGTTGCTCAGAAGTGAGGGTTTTCGCGACGTCCGCCCGCCATTCATCGTGCCATTTGACATGCTGGTTTTGCCTGTACGTCGTGACGACTCTGTGCACCGCTTCGAGGGCGTCAACCTGATTCGGTGCCAACTTGAGTTCGCTCCATAAGGCTGCGAGATCTTCGGCCATGTCGGGAAGCGCCTGGATGGCGCTTTTCAGGTGAAGGTCATGTTTACTGCGATGTTGTTCCATGATCTCAATCTGCTCCGGGGTAAGAACCGCCCTTGCTTGACTGCGCACGAGTGCCAGGTTCCAGAGTGTCTCGCCAATTTCTTTTCCAAGCCGCGTCGATAATTGCTTGATCTCGGGATGATCGGGGTCTCCCTCGAGAACCTTTCGTTTGAGCTCGCTGCCGGTCTCAATAACGGTCATTAGATAAGGATAAGTTTCGTCGACCCCGGCGCCTGCGATTCTTACAAGCTGTCCCTGCTGTTCTTCGCTCAGGTCGAGGTCCTTCCACGTCTTATACAGATCGGGGTGCTCGCCCACCCTCCAGTGGAACTTTTCAACATGGCCGCGCCGGAAATCCATAAGAGTTGATATTTGTTGTGGCGATAAAATGCCGTTAAGAACTGTTCTTATATCTTTTTGAAGATCGCCGAAATACCAGCTATCGGCGGCAAAAACCGTCATGCCTATCACAACAATCGACGCCATTATTCCCCATCCGATTTTCTTTGACATTTTACCTACTCCTTTCTGTTTTGATTTGCATTTGTGTTGGGGATTGATCCCTGACTTCTTTACCTAATTAGTGGTAGTCTAAAGCGGAGCGGTTACACCTTATTTGATAAGAAAGAAAAAGTTTGGCTGGCTTTATGAACTTGCTTTTTTCACGAACCGATGTCAGGTAGATACTTGGCACTTTTCATTACGGTGGCTCAATTTGTCTGTAATGGGTTCAACTCTGGGCAACCCTTTATCGTCCGCCAGTTTAGCGCGCCAACTTTTCCTTGTAAGCATGGTTTTCCTCCTTTTATTTAGTTTGATTCATTGTTTCCATTGACTGGATGAAAACATGGAGTCATCCGATAGAGGAAGGTTAGCTCAATCATCGAAATTTAACAGAATCTTAACATTGCCTTAACAAACACCTGTTACCATTAAAATTAAGAATCCTCAAAAGAAGAAGGATTGGATATTTTAAATAAGGGAGGTGATTAAATGATTTAACAGAAATGTAAAAAAGTTGTAACACAAATGTAACATAACTCTATTATCTTTTAATCCATTGAAAGGAGAAAAAAATGAAGAATCAAAATGAGTTGGGGAAATTTAAGGTCTTGGGTCAAGGGGTAGTGTTCCTAATAATCTCTCTACTCTTCTTGGGAATCACAAGCCCGGTCTTATCTCAAGAAAAGATCATCAAGATCGATGGGTCGAGCACGGTCTATCCTATAACCGAGGCAGTAGCCGAAGAGTTTCAGAAGCATATGAAGGGTGCGGTAAAAGTGACCGTTGGGATTTCAGGAACAGGAGGAGGCTTCAAGAAATTTTCACGAGGAGAGACCGATATATCCGATGCATCAAGGCCGATCACCAAGAAAGAGATTGATGCTTGTAAAGAAGCCGGGATTGATTATATTGAGCTTCCAGTGGCTTATGACGGTCTTGCAGTGATGGTCAATCCTAAGAACAATTGGGTGACATCTATGACTGTTGCAGATCTCAAGAAGATATGGGAACCAGAAGCAGAGGGAAAAGTCTCAAAATGGAACCAGGTGAATCCAGCATGGCCAGATACCCCATTAAAACTCTACGGTCCCGGGGTTGATTCAGGGACCTTTGACTATTTTACAGAAGCCATTGTCGGAAAGTCCAGGTCGAGCCGAGGTGATTTCACTGCCAGTGAGGATGACAATGTGCTCGTTCAAGGAATTGCTTCGGATAAGGGCGCCCTCGGGTTCTTTGGCTATGCTTACTATGCTGAGAATCCTGATAAGTTAAAATTATTGGCGATCAACGGCGGAAAAGGACCCATTCTGCCTTCTGAAAAGACCGTCATGGATGGGACTTACTACCCTCTTTCCAGGCCAATCTTTATTTATATCAATAAAAAATCTGTAGAGAGACCTGAAGTGAAGGAGTTCGTAGAGTTTTATTTAAGAAATGCATCCAAACTTGTGAAGGAGGTGAAATATATCCCTCTTCCGGATAAGGCTTACAAGCTTGCAGCAGAACGATTCTCAAAAAGAGTAACCGGAACGGTCTTCGGAGGAGAGGCCAAAATTGGGATGAAGGTAGAAGATCTTCTGAAATTGGAGGAAAAGAAATAAGAGCTCTAAAAATCACTTTTCGCTCTCTTGATTGCACAGATTTAAAGAAAGATTACACAGATTCTTCTTTATTTTCAAAGCATTTCTAATCGGTGTAATCGTTTCATAATCTGTGTAATCAGAGATTTATGAGCTTTTCAGAAATCTCAAATAGGTCGTTGTGAAAAGAAGACGAATCACTAAAATTAAAGAGAGGGCCGTTGAGATGGGTTTACTTCTCAGTGCCCTCTCCTCCATTTTTATTACCCTCAGCATCGTCTTCATCCTTTTTTACGAGGCTTTTGGATTCTTTAAAGATGTATCGATTTTGGAATTCCTTACCGGAAAACAATGGACTCCCCTCTTTGCCCAGCCCAAATTCGGTATATTGCCCCTTGTCACAGGGACCCTGTTGGTGACGGCAATTGCTGTGATTGTAGCATTACCAGTTGGTCTTATTGTTGCCGTCTATCTCAGTGAATATGCGCCATTCAAAGTGAAAGAGATCGCCAAACCCATTCTTGAACTTCTTGCCGCTGTCCCCACAGTGGTCTATGGCTATTTTGCCCTTCTTTTCCTTACACCTATTTTACAAAAATTTATCACGGACCTCTCAGGATTTAATGCCTTGAGCCCGGGGATAATCATGGGAATTATGATCATTCCTTATGTCAGTTCTGTGAGCGAAGATTCCATGAAGGCCGTCCCCATGCATATACGGGAAGGTTCCTATGCAATGGGTGCTACAAAATTCCAAACCGCATTTAAGGTGGTGATCCCTGCTGCCTTTTCTGGAATAGCTGCAGCATTTATTATTGGCATATCCAGAGCCATTGGGGAAACGATGGTGGTGGCCATCGCCGCTGGAATGATGCCAAATCTGACGCTTAATCCCATTGAACCGATTCAGACACTTACTGCTTATATCGTTGGGATTAGCTTGGGAGATGTTCCTCATGGTACGATTGAATATAAGACCATCTTCGCTGCGGGCATCACCCTGTTTCTTATGACCCTCTTTTTAAACATCCTGGGTTTCTGGTTTAGAAGAAGAATCAGGGAGGTTTATTAGATGTCAATAGAAGAACAAAACATCGTTGATATCAGGAAGAAAATTGCCTTTAGCAAGCTCCGGAATAATATATTCTGGATCATTGGACTATTTTCAACCCTGATTGGTTTCGTACTCCTTTTTACCTTAATGATCGACCTTTTTATCGATGGTCTTCCGAGATTGAGCTGGCAATTCTTCACATCTTATCCATCCCGATTTCCAGAAAAAGCCGGAATCCTTTCAGCCTGGGTTGGAACGATTCTGGTAATGATTGTGACCGCATCCACAGCAGTCCCTTTGGGGGTTGCTGCGGGAATATATTTGGAGGAATATGGAAAGAAGAATTGGTTAACCCATCTCATTGAAATTAATATGAACAACCTTGCAGGTGTTCCCTCGATCATTTATGGTCTTCTGGCAATGGGACTCTTTGTCTATTTCTTGAAATTTGGAGAGAGCATTCTGACTGGTGGATTAACTCTGGGTCTATTAATCCTTCCCATGGTGGTGATTGCCACAAGAGAATCTATTCGGGCCATCCCCAATTCGATCCGGGAGGCTTCTTATGCGCTGGGAGCCACAAAATGGCAGACAATCAAAGACCACATCCTCCCCTATTCCATAGGAGGAATTCTGACAGGTATGATTATCGGACTCTCCAGAGCTATCGGAGAGACGGCTCCTATCATCACAGTCGGTGCCCTGACCTTCATCGCTTTTCTTCCGTCATCACCTATCACCTCAGGGTTCCCATTTCTTTCATTCAGATGGCTCCTTGACCCTTTTACAGTGATGCCCATCCAGATGTTCAACTGGGTTTCCAGGCCTCAGGCTGGATTTCATCTGAATGCTGCGGCAGCTGGGATTGTCTTACTTTTCATGACCCTCTTGATGAACGGGTTTGCCATTTACTTGAGATATAAATTCAGAAAAAGGATAAAGTGGTAAAATTGGAGTGTAGGTGCGAAATATGATTTCTGAAAACCTGAAGGCTGAAGTAAAAAAACTCAATTTTTATTACAATGACCTCCGAGCCCTTAAGAACATCAATCTACCGATTGCTGATAAGAGGATTACCGCCCTGATCGGGCCTTCGGGTTGTGGCAAAACAACCTACCTCCGGTGTTTCAATCGTATGCACGACCTTTACCCCAACAATCGGTATGAAGGTGAAATCATTCTCTATCCCGAGGGATTGAATATCGTCGATCTCAAGGTGGATCCCATCGAGGTCCGGATGCGAATCAGCATGGTCTTCCAGAAACCAAACCCTTTTCCAAAAACGGTCTTCGAAAATGTTGCCTATGGTCTCAGGGTAAGGGGGGAAACCAAAGTGAATTTTTTGAAGGAAAGAGTTGAGAAAGCATTGAGGCAGGCTGCCCTTTGGGAAGAAGTCAAGGACAGGGTCAACGATTTGGCTTACAATCTTTCAGGTGGGCAACAACAACGCCTTTGCATCGCAAGGGCTCTTGCGACCGGTCCTGAAATCCTTCTGTTCGACGAACCAACATCGGCCCTTGATCCCACAGCTACATCAAAGATCGAAGAGCTCATCATGCAGCTTAAGAAAGAGGTTACCATCATCATCGTGACCCATAATATGCAACAAGCAGCAAGGGTCTCCGATTATACTGCTTTTATGTATTTGGGGGAGATCATAGAGTTCGACATAACCAGTAAGATGTTCACCCATCCATCTCAGAAATTAACCGAGGATTACATCACCGGACGCTTTGGTTAAGATTGATTCAGGTAAAGCAAATATTTTAAGTAAAAAGCTCTTGATTGAAAAAACATAATCTGTTAGTTTCATCAAAATGAATCATTCCATTTTCGGTCGTTCAGAAGCATCCCTATGACAGGTTCAATTCCTATTATTAAAATGGAATCTCAGGAGCTTAATTTCTATTACGGATTATTCCAGGCCCTTAAGGATGTTAACATCGTTGTCAAAGAGCGTCAGATTACGGCTCTGATCGGGCCTTCCGGATGTGGGAAATCGACTTTTCTACGAACCCTCAACCGCTTGAATGAACTCATCCCCCACACCCGCGTTGAAGGGGCTGTCAGGCTTGATGGTCAGGATATCTATCAACCGAGGACAGACGTCGTCTCTCTCAGGCAAAAGGTTGGGATGGTCTTCCAGCGACCCAACCCTTTTCCTAAGAGCATCTTTGAAAATGTTGCCTTTGGCCCAAGGGTTCTAGGGGTGAGGTCGAAAATCGAGATAGAAGAAAAAGTGGAACAGAGCCTTAAGGCGGCCGCTCTCTGGCCAGAAGTCTCAGACCACCTTCATTCCAATGCCCTAAGCCTCACCCTGGGACAACAACAACGCCTCTGCATTGCCCGTGTATTAGCCGTTGAGCCGGAAGTCATTCTGATGGACGAACCCTGTTCTGCCCTTGATCCTTTAGCTACTCTTAAGATTGAAGAGCTCATGCAGGAGTTAAAAAAGAACTATACCATTGTCATTGTCACTCACAATATGCAGCAGGCTGCCCGTACCTCTGATTGGACAGGATTCTTTCTTTTGGGTGAAATACTGGAGTATGGCCTCACAGGAGATGTCTTTACACGGCCAAAGGATAAAAGAACAGAAAATTATGTGACAGGGAGATATGGATAAAATAAGAAGCACCAAACTCCAAGTACCAAATTCCAAACAAATCCCAATGACCAAAATTTTAAAACTCAAACAAAGCCTTTCAAATCCCCCCCCTGCCTACAGGCAGGCAGGCAACCCCCCTTTTCTAAAGGGGGGCGAGGGGGGATTTTTGGAATTTGGAATTTGGAGATTGGGATTTCTTTTGTTTCTTTTGTGTGTTTCGATAACCGTGGGTTGTCAACGATCGAAGGCTGGAATCACCGTAGCTGGATCAACTTCGGTCGAGCCTTTTGCCGAATTGTTGGCCGAAGAATATATGATACACCATCCTCACTCCCATATTTATGTTCAAGGAGGAGGCTCCACTGCCGGAATCGAAGCTGTCCGAAGCCATGCAGCAGACATTGGCATGTCCTCTCGTTCTTTAATGGGCGGGGAGAAAAGACTCTATGCGGTCATCATTGCAAAGGATGCCATCGCTATTACCGTCCATCCCAAAAATTTAGTCCAGGGTCTGCCCTTGGTAAAAGTGAGGGATGTTTTCTCGGGAAAGATAAGAAATTGGAAAGAGTTGGGAGGACATGATCACCCCATCATCTTGGTCACCCGGGAGGAGGGATCAGGGACCCGGGAGGCCTTTCAGAAGTTAGTGATGGGAGAGGAAGAGATCAGTCTGGAGGCATTGGTCCAGGACTCCAATGGCGCCATCCGTCAGGTCGTATCAAGCGATCCAAATACTATCGGTTATATCTCACTCGGGTTAGTCAATGAGAAGGTGAAGGCACTGGAGGTTTCGGGGGTGGAGCCCAGCATAAAAAATATTGAAAGCGGCCGTTATCATCTGGTTCGGCCTTTCCTCTTCGTATTGAATGCTGAACCGACTGGCGAATCCAAAGCATTCATAGATTTTGTAATGAGCCCGAAGGCACAGAAGCTTCTCTCTAAGGAAGGCCTGGTTTCAATCCTATCTAAATCCTCAGGAGGATGAAATTGGAAATCAAGGAGAAGTTCATTGAAAAAACACTCCTTTTGATTGCTTTTTCCTCTATTTTGATTCTGGCTTTAATTGCTTCCTTCATCTTTGGGGAAGGACTCCCATTCATCTGGAAAATCGGAGCAATCGATTTCCTTTTTGGAGAGCGTTGGGTTCCAAGCCATGGGGAGTTCGGCATCCTCCCCATGATTGTCGGTTCCTTTTTGGTCACCTTTGGAGCTCTCCTTTTAGGTATTCCTCTCGGATTGGCTTGTGCCGTCTTTCTCTGCGAGTGGACCCCACCACAGGCAGCTATGGTCCTGAGACCCGCAATTCAGCTCTTAGCAGCTATTCCTTCCGTTATTTATGGTTTCTGGGGACTGGTTGTCCTCGTCCCTCTTGTTCGAAATTATCTGGGAGGGCCTGGTCTAAGCATTTTCTCTGGCTCCGTTATTCTCGGCTTCATGATCCTTCCCACGATCATCAGCATTTCTGAGGACTCATTAAGGGCTTTACCTCCTTCCTATAAGGCCGGTGGACTTGCTCTTGGAGCAACACATTGGCAGACGATCTGGCGTGTATTGGTTCCTGCAGCCAAATCTGGAATCGTGGCCAGCGTCATTTTAGGAATGGGA
>Ga0256868_10000527_pt1 | contig 22238 bp, 21 predicted proteins | sample RVTome_13_FD_187341 | JGI IMG/M metagenome (GOLD analysis project Ga0256868, IMG submission 187341) | Soil microbial communities from uranium-contaminated site in the Upper Colorado River Basin, Wyoming, United States - RVT92D227 HiSeq ...
GCAATTAGGGTCCTCTTTGAGGATTTTTCTCCCTATCTCAGTTTCCTGGCTGGGGCTGGGCACTACCTTGGCTCCCCAGGTCTCCATCATCACCCGGCGATATGGTTTCTGGTAATAGCTTGCCTTTACCATATAGACCTTGCACTCAAGACCCAAAAACGCACAGCCCATAGCTAGAGCACTGCCCCATTGTCCGGCCCCGGTCTCGGTAGCTAGTCGTTTAACGCCCTCTTTTTTATTATAGTAAGCCTGGGCTACAGCGGTGTTTAACTTGTGACTACCGGCCGGGCTGACCCCTTCATATTTATAGTAGATTCTAGCTGGAGTCCCTAATGCCTTCTCCAGGCGGTGAGCTCTTATTAGGGGAGTAGGCCGCCATAGCTTATAAACCTCCTGAATTTCCTCGGGGATGTCAATCCACCTTTCCTTGCTGAACTCCTGTTCGTTCAGGGCTTCGGGGAAGAGGGGAGGGGGAAGGCGCGTCGGCTCCTTTGTCGCTGGATGCCGTAGCGGTGGCAAGGGCTGGGGCAGGTCGGCTTGAATGTTGTACCAACGAGTGGGCATTTCTTTTTCAGTCAATATAACCTTTGTATCCATTTATCCTCCTTTCAATTTCCTGTCTGGCCATAATTTCAAACTGAGTACCCTACATATTGACCTCCTTTTACAATAAGGCCTCTCTCAGAGATTCAACAAAAGAGCGGGCATTTTCGAGTGATTTATCCTCGTTGAGCAACTGTATAATGCGGCTGCCCACAATGACGCCATCGGCTACCCTGGCTACCCTTCGGGCTTGCTCGGGGGTGGAGACTCCAAAGCCCACGCAAAGGGGTTTTTCAGTCCTTTTTCTCACCCTGGCTACGAAGCTTTCCAGTTCCTCAGAGAGCTTATCCCTGGCGCCAGTGACACCGGTCAGCGAAACTAAGTAGATGAAGCCGCTTGACCTGCTGGTTACCAGCCTGATGCGTTCTTCGGTGCTTGCCGGACTGAGAAGATAGACAAGGTCGAGCCCGTGTCTTCTGGTTGATTTCTCCAGTTCTTCTCCTTCCTCGGGTGGAAGGTCAGGTATTATCAACCCATCAATCCCCACCTCGGCGCACCTGGAGCAGAATCTCTCCAGCCCGAACTTGAGCACAGGGTTGTAGTAAGTCATAAACGCCAGGGGAATTGCCACTTGCTGTCTTAGCTCTTGGGCCACTTCAAAGCAGATCCCGGGTGTGACTCCTTGCCTGAGCGCTTCGTGGCTTGCCTGCTGGATAGTGGCACCGTCAGCCAGTGGGTCGGAAAAGGGGATGCCAAGCTCGATGATGTCACATCCAGTGCTGGCGAAAAGGAGCACCGCCTTCAGGGTTGTTTCCACACTGGGATAACCTACTGTGATGTAGGGGATGAGGGCGGTATGCTTTGCCTGCGCAAAAACTGAAGCGATGCGGCTCAAAGCTTCACCCCCAGTGCTTCACTTACAATATCCATATCCTTATCGCCGTGCCCACTCAGGTTGACGACAATGATTTGCTTCTTATCCAGAGAGCCTGCCATTTTGGCCGCGTAAGATATGGCGTGGGCCGGTTCGAGCGCTGGAATAATGCCTTCGGTCTGGCAGAGAAGCTGGAAGGCTTTCAGCGCCTCTTTGTCATTTACTGCCACATAGGTGGCTCGTCCAATGCTCTTGTAGTAACTATGCTCAGGCCCTACTCCAGGATAATCCAATCCGGCGGAGATGCTGTGAGTTCCTAGAATCTGTCCGGCATTATCTTGAAGGACATAGGATTTCGCCCCATGCAAAACCCCGACTGTACCGGCCACCAGAGTGGCGGCGTGTTTTCCTGTCCTGATTCCCTTTCCGGCTGCTTCTACTCCGATAAACTTGACGTTTTTATCGTTCACAAAGGGATGGAAAATACCCATTGAGTTGCTGCCTCCACCCACGCAGGCGATGATGTAGTCGGGCAAGCGACCGCACTGAGCTAAAATCTGTTCTCTGGCTTCTTTGCCTATGACTGATTGAAAATCGCGCACCATCACAGGATACGGGTGAGGACCTACCACCGAGCCCAGAAGGTAGTAAGTATCTCTTACATTCGTTACCCAGTCTCTAATCGCCTCATTGATGGCATCTTTCAACGTTTTCGTGCCCGAGGAAACAGGGCGCAGCTCGGCACCCAGGAGTTTCATACGGAAGACATTGAGGGCTTGTCGCCGAATATCCTCCTCACCCATATAGACAACACAATCCAGCCCCAACTTGGCGCATATGGTGGCAGCGGCTACGCCGTGCTGTCCAGCACCAGTCTCAGCGATGATCCTTCGTTTCTTCATCCTCCTGGCGAGGAGACCTTGCCCCAGAGCATTGTTTATCTTATGGGCTCCGGTATGAAGGAGGTCCTCCCTTTTGAGGAAGATTTGCGCCCCACCGCAGTGTCTGGTGAGCCGTTCAGCGAAATAAAGTGGTGTTGGCCTTCCGGTGTAGTCATGGGACAGGGAATCGAATTCAGCCCAGAAGGATGGATCACGCTTGGCCTTTTCGTAAGCTGTTTCCAGTTCGTCTAAAGCCGGCATAAGAGTCTCAGGCACAAACCTGCCGCCGAACTGCCCAAAATAGCCCCGGGAATCAGGTAGCTGCTTGTTTTTTCTCATCGGCTTTCCTTACTGCTTCGACAAATGCTCTTATTTTGGCTATATCCTTGACCCCGTCGGTCTCTACCCCAGAGGAGACATCCACCCCCCAGGGTGACACTCTCTCAATTAGCCTGGCTACGTTCTTCGGGTCGAGTCCACCGGCAATAATAACCGGGAAGCTTTTGGCTACCTTCTGAGCTAAGTTCCAGTCGAAGCTTTCTCCTGTTCCGCCGTATTTGTCTTCAACTTGGGAATCAAGAAGGGTGATAAACCTTCGTCCAGTGAGTAATTTGCTTGCAGCGGATAGTTCGGCACAGACCTCCTCGGGGGATTGCCGGCCTATTCGAATCGCCTTGATAACCGGGTTGGCAATCTTGCGGCAATGCTCCCAGGATTCGTTGCCACTTAGCTGTACCACATCTAAAGCACAGAAATCGGCAATTTCATTTATCTGAAAGACTGGTGCATTGACAAAGACGCCGACTACTTTTGCGGCGTCGCTGCTTTTCTTGACGGCACTGGCTATCTCGCGGGCCTGTGCAGGACTTACCTGCCGGTGACTGGGAGCGAGAACCAACCCGATAAAATCAGCACCAGCCTCGACCGCTGCCAAGGCCTGGACCTTATCTCGAATCCCACAAATCTTGATACGAGTCATGATAGCAATTCCTTCATCTTAGACCGGACATCACCGGCGGTAACCAGGGCCTCGCCAACAAGTACCGCATCAATTCTCCATTTTCTGAGTTTTTCCATATCCCTCCGACTTTTGACGCCGCTCTCGCTCACTACGATCTTCTCTTTGGGGATGAGCGGTCGTAAGCGGCGGGTGGTATTGATATCAATTGCAAAGGTATTGAGGTCTCGATTATTGATTCCGATGATTTCTGCTTCGCTGAGAACCGCTCTTTCCACTTCCCCTTCATTGTGCACTTCAACGAGACACCTTAAGCCGAGGCTGTGGCTCAACGAGACGAGGTCCTTAAGCTGTCCCTGGCTTAGAATAGCTGCGATTAACAATAAAGCATCGGCGCCACAGGCGCGAGACTCATATACCTGATAAGGGTCGAAGATGAAATCCTTTCTCAGCAGCGGAAGCCCAACCACCTCTTTGATTGCTGCAATGTGTTCATTGCTGCCCATAAAGTAATTCGCTTCAGTGAGCACTGAAATAGCAGCAGCGCCACCCTCAGCGTAGGCCCGGGCCAACTCGATGGGGTTGAAGTTAGAGCTCAGCATGCCCCGTGATGGGGAGGCTTGTTTCACTTCGGCAATCAGCCGAATGTGGTCGCCCTTGAGAGCCAGGGCGAGATCGAGTGTCGGCTTCTGGCGGGCAATGCGCTCCTGCAAATAATTTGTAGGCGCTGCCTTCTTTCTGTGTTCCACTTCTTCCCTTTTTTGGGCGATAATTTTACTCAACATTTCTCTTTTCCAGCCAAATACTGACTCCTGACTACTCTCGATGTAAGCTCTGGCTGAGCTTGACTAGCTTGTCGAGTCTGTCCAGAGCTTTTCCACTGTCTATCGTCTTTTCAGCGATACAAACACCTTCCTTGAGGTCTAATGCCTGGTTGCCAGCCACCAGTGCCGCAGCAGCATTCATGATGACAATGTTCCGCCTGACTCCCACCTCTCCGCTTAATATGCCGCGCAGTATCCTGGCATTCTGCCGGGCTGTTCCTCCTCTGATCTGGGTCACACTGGCTTTCATAAATCCCAAGTCCTCGGGGAGAACTTCGTAAGGCGGCGATACTCTATGCTGACTGATATCCCATACCAGAGACTTCCCGCTGATGGAGATTTCATCCATGCCATCCGTGCCGTGCACCACCAGGGAATGCTCTGTGCCCAAGCGGTGGAGGACAGAGGCAATCTTCTCTCCCAGTTCCCTGGAGGGCACGCCGATGACCTGAAACTTGGCTCTGGCGGGATTGGTAAGGGGCCCGAGAATATTAAACACAGTGCGAATTCCGATTTCGCGTCGGGGCACGGCAGCGTATTTCATTGCCGGGTGAAAGTTGGGAGCGAACATGAAGCCGATGCCAATTGTCTCCAGACATTGAGCGACAGCCCTGGCCCCAAGGTCAATCCTGACGCCCAGCGCCTCCAGGACATCGGCGCTGCCGCAGCGGCTGGACATTGCCCGGTTGCCGTGCTTGGCCACCGTGAGTCCTGCGCCAGCGACCACGAAGGCGGCAGTAGTCGAGATATTAAAGCTGCAAAAACCATCTCCTCCCGTCCCACAGTTATCTACCACTGGTGAAGTGACTCTCACTGGGGTTGCCTTAGCCTGCATCACGCTGGCTAAGCCGGCAATCTCGTCTACAGTCTCTCCTTTAGTGCGCAGGGCGGTGACAAAGGCGGCAATTTGAGCTGGCGTGGCTTCGCCAATCATTATCTCCTCCATTACGGCTGCCGCTTGCTCAAAGGCCAACGAGCGACCGTTGACCACAGTCTCAATGGCTTCTTTAATCATCGCTGTGTTCCTCGCTTTAGATAATTCTTCAACTGGTCTTTCCCTATCTCGCTCATAATTGACTCAAGGCGAAACCGAACGCGTAGAAGCATACTGGTCAGCCTCCGCTTGGTCAGTAGCAGCGAGCAATGCCTGAGCTTTGTTCAGGCTTTCTTGATATTCACGCTCAGGGACGCTATCGGCGACGATGCCAGCGCCTGCCTGAATATAAGCGACGTTGTTCTTGATAACGATGGTACGTATGGCAATAGCGGTGTCCAGGTTACCTGAGAAGTCGAAATAGCCTACGGCGCCGGCATAGGGTCCTCTTTGCTCTCTTTCCAGTTCGGCAATGATCTCCATAGCCCGGATTTTGGGTGCTCCGGAGACAGTACCGGCGGGAAAACAGGAGCGGAGAGCATCAAACTGGGAAAGTCCAGATCTGAGCTTGCCTTGAACATGTGATACCAAATGCATAACGTGAGAATAGCGTTCCACATCCATAAGCTGAGTTACCTCGACTGTGCCCGGCTCGCTGATTCTCCCGATGTCATTGCGCCCCAGGTCAACGAGCATGATATGTTCAGCACGCTCCTTTTCATCGTGCCTGAGTTCCTCTTCCAGAGCCGTGTCTTCAAGAGCATCCTTACCCCGACGGCGGGTGCCAGCAATAGGATGAGTGGATACCGTGCCATCCTCAACTCGCACCAGGAGCTCGGGGGAAGCTCCGGCAATATAGAAATCACCCAAGTGGAGGTAGTACATGTAGGGAGAAGGGTTGATGGAACGCAACGCCCGGTATATAGCGAAGGGATTGGCATGGGTATGTCTTGTCAACCGCTGTGATAAGACAGTCTGAATTATGTCGCCGGCATAGATATACTCTTTGGCTTGAGACACTATCGCCTCGAACTCCGCCGGAGAGAAGTTTGATGATACTTCAGATTTATGCGGCGGCATACTCTTAATGGTCTCGGAATGCACGGGCTGCTCTAACCTGTTCACCAGGTCGTCAATTTTGCAGGTTGCCTCCCGGTACGCTATGTCCACATCACCGTCTAAGTGGGCATGAGAGACAACCTTGATTTTGTGGGAAATATGGTCGAAAACAAGCAAGGTATCTGCCAGCATCATCACAGATTCGGGGAGCCCTTGAGGGTCTTTATCGGGGCAGGGCAGTCTCTCAAAGTGGTGGGCAACTTCGTAGCTCAGGTAGCCGACCATGCCGCCGTGAAATCTGGGAAGGCCGGCAATGGACACGGGATGAAGTTCAGCCAACTCCTTTTCCACCAGATTCAGTGGGTCAACCGGGTTCTCATTTCCTGTCCTCAGGATAAGGAGGGGCTCGGTGCCAATGAAACTATAGCGCGCCAGTCGCTCACCGCCCTCAACACTTTCCAGGAGGAAGGAGTAATTGCCGCGCGCTATCTTAAGGTAAGCGGATACTGGCGTCTCCAGGTCAGCCTGAATGTCACGGCAAACTGGTACCAGATTGCCGTACTTTTTCAGTCGGCTGACTTCTTCCAGTGTTGGGTAATACATATCACCTCGCGTAATCACAATAAAAAAACCTCTCGCCCAGGGGCGAGAGGTTTAACCTTCGCGGTGCCACCCTTTTTTGGCCTTTTCGGCCATCTCTTTTCAGGTACAACCCAATCTGGCGATACCCTGGACTGTGATAACGCTGCCCTTGCGGCAAAGCCTACTCGGTATCAACCTTTCGGTTTGCGGCTCCCAGGTCCATTCCAGTCTTGCGCAAGTATCGGCTCACACCTTCCCCGACTCTCTGAACTCCGCCTCAGGCTGTACTAGTCCTGTTCTCAGCCTTTTCCCATATTCAATTATTTACAATATAAAGCTTGTCCTGCAGTTTGTCAATAGCGTGATTTAGATGGTGCCTAGTTTGCCGAATTTGGCAAGTAGAAAGTAGGCCTTGCTGGATCATTCCCGAACTTCTGTTTAGGGAAAAAGCCTGATTCCGCTGATACAATATTTGCCAGGATATCTCACTCATTCTATACTGAAGTTGATGGCTAGAAATGACAAGATACTGGTTGTCGAAGATGACCGCAACCTGTTGGATGCACTCAAGTATAATCTTCGTAAAGACGGTTACGACGTCGTCACTGCGGTTGATGGTGTTGAAGCTCTGGATGTTGCCCGCCGAGAGAAACCTGACCTCATTATCCTCGATTTGATGTTGCCTAAGATGAGCGGCTTTGAAGTCTGTCGTATTCTTCGTAAGGAGACGATCGTGTCTATACTAATGCTTACTGCAAAGGTTGACGAGACTGACAAGGTAGTTGGACTTGAAATCGGCGCCGATGACTACATGACCAAGCCATTCAGCCTAAGAGAACTGTTGGCTCGTGTAAGAGCGATGCTTCGCCGGGCTAAGATGGTCGAAACACTGCCCGGACCTGAGGAGGCATTACTGGAAGTCGGTGATATTGAGGTTGATATAGCCCGTCATCAAGCTTCCAAGGGAGCAACAAGGCTAGAGCTAACGCCAAAGGAATTCGACTTGCTGGCGTTTCTAGCCAGAAACAAAGGCTTCGTATTCACCCGAGACCAGCTTTTGGAGAAAGTATGGGGCTATGATTTTGCCGGCGATACCCGGACCGTGGACGTGCATATTAGATGGTTGAGACAAAAATTAGAGACAGACCCCAGCAATCCTAAACACCTCGTAACCGTCAGGGGTACTGGCTACAAGTTGGAAGGATAAAATTGTTTCATAGTATTCAGTGGCGAATCGCCGTACCTTTTGTCGTGCTTATTGTAATCAGCATGGGGATCCTGGGTATTTATCTGACAAGTTTTGCCAGAAACTCTCAGCTTGACAACCTGCGCTCACATCTGGAGAAAGAGGCAAGGATTATCGCGGAGACCAGTCTGCCTGCATTTCTGGGACAAGGTGGTGACCTAGATACCCTGGCTAAGAAGTTAGGAGAGGAAATTGAGACTCGTGTCACCATCATCGCACTCGATGGTGAAGTCTTGGGTGATTCTCATGAAGACCCGGCGACCATGGAGAATCATGCCACACGGCCTGAAGTGATAGATGCACTGGCTTCAGGTCTGGGTGAAAGTACTCGTTACAGCACTACTCTGGGTGTGCAGATGATGTACGTTGCGGTGTCTATAACAAACCAGAGCAATATTGTGGGGGTAGCCAGAGTAGCGCTTCCGCTGGTGGCGGTACAAAATTCGGTTAACCATGTGATTCTAATTATCAGCTTGGCAATGGTGGTGACTACTTTAGTGGCTATAGTGGCTGCTGGTCTTATAGCCCGGGCAACAACCCGTCCCATAAGAGAGATGACTAGAGCATCGAAAAGAATCGCCGCCGGAGAACTAGGGCAGAAGATCCTAATACATACCAGAGACGAAACAGGACAGCTTGCTCAAGCTTTCAACGAGATGTCATTGAACTTAAACAAACTAGTAGGAGATATCTCCATAGAAAAGACTAAGCTGCAGACCGTTCTTGCCAACATGGCGGATGGCGTTATGATGGTGGATGTAGAAGGGAAGATAGGTTTAGCCAATCAGGCTACTGAAAAACTCTTTAATTTTCAGGAGAAGGACGTGATAAACAAGCCTTTAATAGAGGCAGTGCATGACCATGAAGCGGATGAGATTCTGAAAATGTGTTTGAAAACCAGCCAAATGCAGGCCGGTCAGTTTGAGTCAGCTATTTCAAAGCGGTTTCTCAGGGCAATAGCTATCCCGCTTATAGAGGACAGCCTGACCGGAGCACTACTGCTATTTCAAGACCTGACTGAATTGAGAAGCCTGCAAACCATGCGGCGAGAACTGATAGGCAATATCTCCCACGAATTGAGAACACCTCTCGCGGGAATTAAGGCTATGATAGAAACTTTGAAGGAAGGTGCCATTGACGATAAACAAGCGGCAGCAGACTTCCTATCGCGGATTGATGGTGAGGTTGACCATATGACCCAGATGGTATCCGAGCTTACCGAGCTATCGCGTATTGAAATTGGCCGCGCTGAACTCAGGATGGCACCATTGAACCTCAACCTACTGTTGGAGGAAGTCGCTGCCCAGTTGAATCCACTGGCACAAAGACAACAGGTAACCATAACTACTGACCTTGCCACTGATCTTCCTACCGTCAGAGGTGATGGAGATAGAATTCGGCAAGCACTCGTGAATCTGGCCCATAATGCCATCAAGTTCAACCACCCCGGCGGAAGAGTGACAATGTCGACCAGGGCTAGTGGAAAGGCCATTGTTGTCAGCGTTTCTGATACTGGGATCGGAATTTCCAAAGAAGATCTGCCCCATGTATTCGAGCGCTTCTACAAAGCTGATAAGGCCCGCACTGGCGGTGGTAGCGGACTCGGCCTAGCTATTGCCAAGCACATCGTCCAGGCTCATGGCGGCAGTATTTGGGCCCAAAGCGAAGAGGGCCAGGGTTCCACCTTCAGCTTCAGCCTTCCTATCCCGGCAAACCCCGGCGCAAACAATCCGTAAAGATTTAACAAATCTTTAACAAGACCTTAAACCGCTCTTAAACTCCGCCTTTTATCCTATCAATAGATGGATAGAAGCGCTTCGAAACCATCGAAATGAAATGTATAGGAGGAACGCAATTTGAAAAAGTCTATCAAAAGATGGCTCCTACCCCTCGTAGCGGCACTGGTTCTAGCTGTTGTCCTCGCCTTGGTCTTTGCTGGCGGTGGTGGCCCTTCGGCCTCCTTCAAAATCATCGGCTCAAACACGGTAACTCCGTTGAGTTCAGTGTGGGCTGAGGAGTTCATGGCTGCGCACTCAAATGTAAGCATATCTGTCAGTGGTCCTGGCTCGGGAGCAGGTATCGCTGCACTCATTGATGGCACCACTGATATCTGTCAGTCTTCCAGAACGATAAAGCAAAGTGAAATTGACCAGGCAGAAGCCAACGACGTACATCCCTACGAAATCCAGATCGCTAGTGATGGCCTCTCTGTGGTCGTGCATCCGTCCAACCCCGTGTCTGAGCTGACGATAGCCCAACTCTCGGCAATCTACACCAACCAGATAACCAACTGGAAAGAAGTCGGTGGAAACGATGCTCCCATAGTAGTATTGTCGCGAGATACGAACTCTGGAACCCATGTCTTTTTTAAGGAACATGTTGTGCAGATGCTGGGCTTACCAAGTCAGGATACAACGCTGGAATACGGCTCATTGGTGCTGTTTCTGCCATCTACCAAGCAGGGAGTGTCGGAGGTAGCCGGGAATCCCAATGCCATCTTCTATCCTGGCCTGGGTTATGTTACCGATGCTGTAAAGCTCCTGGCGATAAAGAAGACAGCCAGTGACCCGGGCATATTGCCCAGCGTGGCAACAGTCCTGGATGGTACTTACCCGATTTCCCGCCCGCTCCTTTTCTACACCAACGGTGCCCCCGCTGGCATAATCAAGGATTTCATTGATTATTGTCTATCGCTGGAGGGACAAAGTAAAGTGACCGAGGTAGGTTACATACCGTTAGCAGAACAATAGTCGGGAGACGGCTATTTCTGAGAGAAGAATGAGGTCAAGGAAAAAATGTTGAAGCCAGGGTCTTCAACCGCAGTCGCCACCTCCAGTATCGAAAAAAGCCTGAAGCGGCGGCTACGGTTGGGTGAGAGAATTATCGAAGGCTGGGTTTTCCTGGCTGGGCTGTTTGCCATCATCGTTCTGTTAGGGATCATCGCCATTCTCATCAAAGAGGGGCTGCCGATATTTGCTTACTCTTCGCCGTGGCGGTTTCTGTTTGGCACCAAGTGGTATCCTGTTTCCGAACCGCCGACGTTTGGTATTCTGCCTTTCTTCGTATCCACTCTTATGATTACGTTGATAGCTACAGTTATTGCTGTGCCCATCGGGGTGGCTTGTGCTGCGTACCTGGCAGAGGTAGCGCCTCCCAGAGTCAGGGAGACTGTGAAGCCTATTATTGAGCTGCTGGCAGGAATCCCATCTGTGATGATGGGATTCATCGGGTTGATGCTCCTGTCACCGCTGATCCAAAGTGCCTTTAACCTGAATACAGGTCTGTGCGGCCTTACAGCGGCGATAATGTTATCTCTGATGAGCCTGCCTGTTATTGTCAGCGTCTCTGAAGACGCCCTCCATGCTGTCCCCAAGGATTTCAAAGAAGCCTCCTATGCCTTGGGCGCCACCAAATGGGAAACAATACGGCATGTATGTATTCCGGCAGCCCTTTCTGGCGTCGCTGCCGCTATTATGCTGGGGGTAGGACGTGCCATTGGCGAAACTATGACCGTACTTATGGTGGCTGGCGGAGCTCTGGCTGTGCCATTGTCACCAACCGACCCAATGACGCCGATGACATCGGCTATTGCCTCCGGAATCGGCAATGCCGTACGTGGTGGATTGCAGTACCAGGCATTGTTCGCTATCGGCCTGATTTTGTTCATCATGACCCTGGCGGTTAATTTAGTCGCTGATAGAGTGCTCGAGCGCCAGAAGAGGAAATTTCCGAGGTAAACATTTGATGACAACTGCACCGATTGCTTCTCGCCAGATATCGCAGCGCGCAGCTTTTGTTTTACTTGGCATAGCTACGGCAATAGCAGTGTTGCCAGTTCTATTCATTGTTGTCTATACGGTTGTCAATGGTGCTGACGCCATAAGCTGGACTTTTCTAACCCAAGATCCTTCACAGGCGGGCAAGGCCGGCGGTATTCTGCCAGCTATTGTTGGCACTTTCTGCCTGATGCTTGGGACGTTATTCTTTGCGCTGCCTATAGGGGTCATGGCTGGCATCTACCTCACTGAATATGCCAGGCAAAACTGGCTGACCAGATTCATTAACATGGCTATAGTGAACCTGGCTGGTGTACCCAGCATCGTCTTCGGGCTTTTCGGTCTCGGTGTATTTGTATTAGCTTTCCATTTTGGCTTATCTTTATTGGCTGCCAGCCTCACTCTGGCTTCTCAAGCACTGGCGATGGTCATTACTAGTTCGAGAGAGGCAATTCTGGCTGTGCCTAGGGAACATAGAGATGGTAGCCTTGCTGTTGGAGCAACAAAATGGCAGACAGTGAGACATGTAGTTTTACCACAAGCTCTTCCCGGGATAATCACCGGGGCGGTGCTAGCCATAAGCCGCGCTGCTGGGGAGACAGCTCCGATATTGGTCACCGGGGCAGCTTTTCTACTTCCAGGACTTCCGAGTTCTCCTTTTGACCAGTTCATGGCGCTGCCTTATCATCTCTATACGGTGGCTGCCCATGTGCCAGGCATGTCTAAAACTATCATGTGGGGGGTAGCTTTAGTCTTGTTGTTGGTGGTGCTCTCTTTTGACGTTCTCGCAGCTATTATAAGATTTCGGTCTCGACAAAGGGTTTAGATGGATGAATAGAAAACATACTTTATTAAATGACAAAACACCGAGTGCCCAGGTGTGCGTCACAAAACTCAGAGCTGAAAAGGTAAATCTCTATTACAGCTCCTTCCAAGCCTTGAGGAACATCACTTTGGACATACCCGCATGTGCTATTACGGCGATAATTGGTCCGTCGGGGTGTGGTAAATCATCTCTACTCCGTCTCTTCAATCGAATGAATGACCTGATTCCAGGGGCTAGAGTGGAAGGGAATGTTGAGCTGGATGGTATCTTTATCTACGACTCGAAAATCGATGTTGTTGAGCTTAGAAAGAGAGTCGGGATGGTATTCCAGAAGCCCAACCCTTTCCCCATGTCGGTATTTGAGAATGTAGCTTTCGGACCGAGGCGGCATGGCATTAATAACCGTGCTGAGCTTGAGGAAATAGTTGAGAAGAGTTTGCATCAGGCAGCCCTCTGGGATGAAGTAAAGGACAAGCTAGAGCAGTCAGGACTGGCCTTATCCGGTGGGCAACAGCAAAGACTATGTATTGCTCGAGTACTGGCAGTAGAACCAGAGGTCATCTTGATGGATGAACCATGTAGTGCCCTGGACCCCGTCGCCACCCTCAAAATCGAGGATTTGATGAAGAATCTGGCTCAGCAGTACACTATTATCATTGTTACGCACAATATGCAACAGGCAGCACGCGTATCAGACACAGCTGCCTTTATGATGATGGAGGGGGACCGGGCTGGAGTATTGGTCGAATACGGTCCGACCTCTCAGCTCTTCACCAATCCTAAGGACAAACGCACTGAAGACTATATCACCGGTCGATTTGGATAGATATTTCTGGAGGATATATAGATGGAAATGAGAGCAGCCTTTCATAGAAAACTGAGGGAAATCCAGGACGATATTCTGGCTATGGGAAGCATGGTAAGTAAAGCTATTCTTCGCTCAATTGATGCTCTCAAGAATCGAGACCTCGAGCTTGCCCGCCAGATAATCGCTGATGACCAGAAGATAAATGGTAAGAGGTTTGAAATTGAAGAAAAGTGCATTCAGTTGATAGCTACTCAACAGCCGATGGCGAGCGACCTGCGCACCATTATTGCCATCCTTAACATTACGACTGAGATTGAACGGATAGGAGACTACGCGGTAGGTATTGCCCGGATTGTCGTATTGATTGGCGATGAGCCACCCCTTAAGCCACTGGTCGATATTCCCCGGATGGGAGAGCAGGCTGTCGATATGTTCCAGCGCAGTTTAAGTGCCCTTCTCAACCGTGATGCCGAAGCTGCAAGGAAAATCGCTGCTGAAGATGACATGGTTGACCATCTCTATGACCAGGTATTTCGTGAGTTGCTCACCTTTATGGCGGAAGACCCGAGGACGATCACGCGGGCAACCCGTCTTATGTGGACAGCCCATAATCTGGAACGTGCTGCTGACAGAGTCACTAACATCTGTGAGCGGGTAGTCTTTATTGTCACTGGCAAGATGGAAGAGATAGGCGCTTCAAAATATTGAGTCACTCACTCAAGCCCAAACACTCGTTTCGCATTGTCGCAGAGGAATAGTCTCTTGACGTCATCACCGAGTTCAAGGGTATCAAGGTCTTTCAGGCACGCCGCTGCTGTAACCATCGGGTAATTAGTTCCGAACATGACCTTCTTCTTGCCGTTCTTTTTCATGTAATTCACTAATTCCACCGGATATCTTTTAGCGATATAGGCCGAGGTATCTATGTATACATTTTCGTGTTTCGTTGCCACCGCTATCATTTCCACTGTCCAGGGATACCCGATGTGCCCCCCTACGATTTTGAGTTCGGGAAATTCAATGGCTACCTCATCAATATAAGGGATAGGCCGTCCCGGTTCGGAAGGACAAAGAGGACCGGTATGGCCAACCTGGCAGCAGAATGGAATCCCCAGCTCGACACACTCGGCGTAGAGGGGATAATAGTGCCTGTCAGTCGGGGGCAGGTTCCAGTACCACTGGACAATTCTCAAGCCCTTAAAGCCAAGCTGGCGCACGCAGCGTCTCAGCTCTCGAATGCCATCCATAGGTCGGTACAAATCAACCGACGCAATACCTACAAAGCGGTCAGGATACTTTTTGACAATAGCGGCCACCTCGTCGTTTGATATGGTTGGCCCCTGAGGCCCCCACCAGGCACATATTAGACCCAACTGAACACCCGCTTCATCCATGGCAGCAATGGTGAACTCTACTGGAACATCGCTAGTCAGTTTCTCCATGCCCGTCCATCTGCGAAGAGAATCAAAAATGGGCTGGTTTATATGTTTAGGTGTTGGGTGCTGCATCCAGACGTCAATAATTCCATAACCTTCTGCCATAGTATCCTCCGATTGGTAATACGCTAAATCTCATGCCTCGGACATATTACAACTGTAATAGAAAGACCGCAACTTGGCCTTTTCCCAACCCTCTGTGATAAGCCCTGGCTGCCGACCGAAGTGGAGTGAATAAAATTAACGAGATGGTGGGCCATTGTGGATTCGAACCACAGACCCCGGTCTTATCAGGACCGTGCTCTAACCAACTGAGCTAATGGCCCTCGCAGGCAAAATATAGCTTTTGCGGGAGTGGCTGTCAAACTATTCAAACCGTGGTTATGGTCAGCTTAGCCTTTCAGCATGCCGTACAGTATCCCGGTTACGACTGCGGTGCCAATGACGCCAGCGGTGTTGGGACCCATGGCGTGCATCAGCAAAAAGTTCCTGGGATTGGCTTTCTGTCCCATTTTCTGAACTACCCTTGCCGACATCGGGACAGCTGAGACACCGGCGGCACCTATCATCGGGTTGATTTTCTCTTTCAGGAACAGGTTGACCAGCTTGGCTCCCAGCAATCCCCCAACGGTGGAGAAGACAAAAGCTACAGCCGCCAGACCGAGGATAGCCAGGGTCTGAGGCCTTAGAAACACGTCAGCGGTCATCAACCCGCCCACCGTTAACGCCAATAGAAAAGTGAGGACATCAATGAATACAGTACCGGCAGATTGAGCCAGCCTGTCGGTAACCCCGGTAACACGGAGCAAGTTGCCAAACATAAGCATGCCAATGATGGGCGCACATTTGGGAACAAATAGAGCCGCCACGATGAAGATAATAACAGGGAAAAGGATAAGCTCGAGCTTGGATACCTCGCGTACCTTTGGGCTCATATATATGGCCCGCTCTTTTTTGGTGGTAAGTAGCCTTATTATGGGAGGCTGGATAATCGGCACCAGCGCCATATAGGAGTAGGCAGCTAGAGCAATGGGACCAAGGAGGTGGGGAGCCAGAGCAACGGTAAGGTAAACTGTTGGTGGGCCGTCGGAGCCGCCAATAATACCGACACAGGCGGCCTCGTTTACCGTAAACAGGCCGGAGGCGTAGGCAATTGAGAAGGCCACAAAGACACCCAGTTGGGCGGTAGCTCCGAAGAAAAGGGATATGGGACGGGCAATGGTAGGGCTGAAATCAATCAAAGCGCCTAAACCCAGGAAGATGAGGAGGGGAATTATCTCAGTCTTAATCCCATAGGCAAATAGAACATTCAGTAAACCGACCTTACCATCGCCGATATCCTGCAGCAGTTGGCCCAGGGTTGTTGACTCAGCGGGGAAACCGTCAGGGGAATAAATCATCAAACCACCGAAAGGGATGTTGACCAGAATCATACCGAAGCCGATGGGCACTAACAAGAGAGGTTCAAAATCCTTGACGATGCCTAAGTAAATCATAATCCCGCCCAGCAGGATCATTATAATGTTGCCCCAGGTTAGTGAGCCGAAAGCCATCTCATATAAGCCAAACATCGTCTTATCCTTTTTTGGAACCCTCTTTGCCTTTAACCTGTGACCTCTGTATCACCAGCCCTATGATCCAGGCAACAAGCAGCAGAATAATCAGGACAATAATGTTTATACCATAAGCACTCCATAGCTTGGCAACTACCGCCAAATCAATCATGTTTATCCTCCAATAAATTATGGTCTAGCCCGCCATCTGCCGCGTCTGCTTTGTACCACAAGCCCTATCAGCCAAATTGCAGTACCCATTAGCCTTGTTCCTTTTCCTGCCAGAGAAGGGATGCGGTGCGCTTTATCACTTCGTAGTTGAAGCCGCGGTAAGCAAGATAACTTGATAAGCGGCGGTAAAAGTCCGGGTAATCTAAATGGGCAAGGGACGACAGCCGGTTAGAGCCTAGCTTATAGGCAATCTCTTCGTCGTCTATGTCCCTGGTCACCTGTTCAATGATTTCTGCAGCTACTTTTTTGTCTCTTAATTCCCTTTTTATCAACCTTCTGCTCTTAGGTCTGAAGGACAGGCGGTTGTCCTTCCAGAATTGGGCGAAGGCGAAATCATCGCTCAAGTTTTGCTCCTTGAGTCTGGCAATTGCTGTGTCTGTCACTTCATCGGCAAAACCGCGCTTGTGAAGCCACTGTCTAATTTCTCCCTCGCTGCGCGGGCGATAACTCAGATAATAATAGGCTGAATCAAGGCAGTCCTGCAAGGAATTACTATCTGTCAAGTGGCTTCTCTCTGAGTTACATCAAGCTTCTTGTGAGAAGGTTTCTGAACCTCCTCCGAGAGAGATGCTGGGAATAGCTGTTGAAGCTCTTATTGCGCTTTCCAGTTTTGAAGCTAGTTCAGGATGCTGCCTCAGGTAATCCTTGGCATTTTCCCTGCCCTGCCCCAGCTTCGTATCGCTATAAGTAAAGAAGGCGCCCGCTTTCTTCACCAGACCCGCTGCTACTCCGAGGTCAACCAGGTTTCCCTCTTTGCTTATCCCGTGATTGAACATGATATCGAATTCCGCGCTGCGAAAGGGAGGAGCTACCTTATTCTTGACCACCCTGGCTTTTACCCTGGAGCCTACCGTTTCTGTGCCCTGCTTGATGGACTCACCCCTTCTCAAATCTATCCTCACCGAACTATAAAACTTGAGCGCCCTGCCTCCGGGAGTTACCTCGGGATTACCGAAAACAATGCCCACCTTTTCCCGCAACTGGTTGATGAAAATGACCGCTGTTTTAGACTTACTGATAGCAGCACTCAATTTTCTCAGTGCCTGGGACATTAATCGTGCCTGCAAACCAACATGGGCATCGCCCATCTCGCCTTCTATCTCAGCTCTGGGCGCCAGGGCAGCTACACTGTCGATGATTACTACATCTACACCACTGCTTCTCACCAGGGTTTCAGTAATTTCTAGAGCTTGCTCGCCGGTGTCAGGTTGGGAGATAAGTAAATCGCGCAGGTTGACGCCGCAGTTAGCGGCATATCTAGGGTCAAAGGCATGCTCAACATCAATATATGCAGCAATGCCGCCGGTTTTTTGAGCTTCAGCGATTATATGCTGGGCAAGTGTAGTTTTACCTGAAGCCTCAGAACCAAATATCTCGGTAACTCGCCCTCTGGGTATGCCACCTATTCCTAAAGCCAAATCAAGAGCCAGTGCCCCGGTGGGAATGGCATCTCCAGCTACTCTGGCTGGAGGTTCGCCTAACTTCATAATCGAACCTTTGCCATATTGCCTCTCGATTTGCTCTATGGCCAATTCGACTGCTTTCTCTTTCTCAGTAGTCACTCTGTGGATATTGTATCATGGGGACTATAACCCAATCAATGGAGAAATAATACAGAGTCTACGCTTTTTAGCGTGAAAATTTGACTGAGGTTAACACTGTCGCTAAAAGGCAAAGCTTTCCTATTTATAGCTCAGGATCTCCTCTAAGCTTTTAGCCTGTTCCACGTGATAAGGGCCCACTCTGGTGCGGCGGACCGCTACCACAGTAGCGCCCACCCCGAGTTTCTCTCCGATATCGTGAGTAAGACTTCTAACATAAAATCCCGAAGACACCTCGCAAGCAAGAGTGAAATAGGGAAACTGGAACTCCTTGAGCTCCAAAGAATAAATGCTTACCTTTTTAGGCGGTATGTCTACGCTGACGCCCTTTCTGGCTAGTTGATAAGCTTTCTGGCCCGCCATTTTTTTTGCTGAAAACGATGGAGGGGTCTGCCAGATATCACCGGAAAATTCCTTCAAGACTCTCTCCAATTCCTCTCTGGTTACTTCGGTATCGCATTGCCGCAAAACCGTTCCCTCAGAGTCAAAAGTATCTGTCTCGATACCGAAAACAGCCCTAACCTCGTAAGCCTTGTCCAGCTTGAGGAATGAGGATGCGTTTTTCGTGAACTTACCGGTGAGAACAACCAAAAGCCCCGTAGCCAGGGGGTCCAAGGTCCCCGTGTGACCAACCTTCACGTTGAATTTCTTTTTTATCCGCTCTACCACCCGGGAGGAGGTAAGCCCTTTAGGCTTGTCCACCAGGAACATCTTGTCCATCTCCGTAAGTATACTGGAAAACCCGGCACTTATCACTCCCCATTTTTTAGGCCAGCAGGTGTAAAATAGAAAAGAACCATAGGACAGACCTTGCAGTCAACACTGTGCCTGTTGAACTCACTCCCGTTGTTCAGGCGTTTTTGACGCGGACTATGATTGGTGCAGAGTCTTCTTTGAAAGAAGCTGGAAACATACGGGCCTTGTGAATCTGGTTGCTGCCGCTCTCGTGAAGAAGGGAATGGAAAGAATTAGATTTGACTGGACTGTAATGGCGTCGGTCAATGGCAGGGAGATTTAGATGCCTAACCGACTGATAACCGAGGCTTCCCCTTATTTGCGTCAACATGCGCATAACCCAGTGGACTGGTTCCCATGGGGCGCAGAGGCATTTGAGAAAGCTCAAAGTGAAGATAAACCCATTTTTCTGTCTATAGGGTATTCGACATGCCACTGGTGCCACGTAATGGCGCATGAGTCTTTCGAGGATTCTGAAGTGGCCAGGCTCATGAATGAAGCTTTTGTGTCCGTTAAGGTAGATCGTGAAGAGCGTCCTGATATAGACAGTGTTTACATGAGCGCCTGTCAAGTGATGACAGGTGTCGGAGGCTGGCCTCTCAGCATCATCATGACGCCGGATAAAAGACCCTTCTTCGCCGCCACTTACATCCCCAGGGAAAGTCGATTTGGGCTAATTGGAATGCTGGAGCTAATCCCGCGCATTAGAGAGCTGTGGGCAAGGCGGCGGGGCGAGGCGCTAGGCCTTTCCCGCAAAGTCTCCGCCGTACTGCAACAAACCTCGCAGGACACACCTGGTGAAGAACTGGATGAAACGACGCTGGAGATCGCATATGAACAGCTTGCCAAACGCTTCGATGGGCAGCACGCTGGTTTCAGCAACGCCCCGAAGTTTCCCACCCCGCATAATCTGCTTTTCTTGCTCCGGTACTGGAAACGTCGTGGCAACAAGGAAGCGCTGGATATGGTGGAGAGAACTCTTCAGGCAATTCGGCGTGGGGGCATCTATGACCACATCGGGTTTGGATTCCACCGCTATTCTACAGATTCACAATGGCTTGTACCCCACTTTGAGAAAATGCTTTACGATCAAGCTATGTCGGCCATGGCTTACACCGAGGCATATCAGGCAACCGGAAAGGAAGAATATGGAAAGACGGCACGGGAGATTTTCACCTACGTTCTGCGGGATATGACAGCGCCAGGAGGGGGGTTCTACTCCGCTGAAGATGCTGATAGTGAGAGAGAGGAAGGGAAGTTTTACGTTTGGACGCAGGAAGAGGTTCGAGAAGCCCTTGGGAATGGGGAACTGGATTTCATGGCCGCGGTATTCAACGTTGAAGAAGGCGGCAATTTCACTGAGCAAACCACTGGCAGGAGAAGCGGCGCTAACATTTTGCATGTAAGAAAGTCACTCGAAGAGCTTGCCTCCGATTTGAATCTGTCTCGACACGACCTGCAGAACGATCTGGAAGCAATACGGCAGAGATTATTTGCTCACCGCGAAAAACGTGTTCATCCTGTTAAGGACGACAAGATTCTGACTGATTGGAACGGGCTTATGATTGCTGCACTGGCGAAAGGGGCCCAAGCTTTTGATGAGCCTGAGTATGCTGAAGCGGCCGGGGATGCTGCGAATTTTGTCCTCGGGAATATGCGCAGACCAGATGGTCGCCTTTGGCACCGCTATCGGGATGGTCAAGTGGGCGTGCAGGCAAATCTGGATGACTATGTTTTTCTAGTCTGGGGTTTGATAGAACTGTACGAGGCCATTTTCGACGCAAAGTATCTCAAAGTTGCTGTTGAGCTGACTGGCGACATGCTAAGGCATTTCTGGGACGGAGATAGTGGTGGGCTCTATCTCACACCTGAAGATGGCGAGAGCCCGTTGGTCAGGAAAAAGGAGATTTATGACGGTGCTATTCCATCAGGAAATGCCGTGGCCATGCTAAACTTGCTTCGTCTAGGGCGTATGACTGCGACACCCGATTGGGAAGAGAAGGCGGCGGCAATCGGTCGTGCTTTTTCCAGAAGCGTCGATCAATCACCATCGGCGCATACTCAACTCATGGTCGCTCTGGACTTCGGACTTGGGCCTTGTTATGAAGTGGTTATCGCCGGCAGTGTGCATGCCGAAGACACCAAAGCTATGGTAAAAGCATTGAGAACACGTTTCTTGCCGAACAAGGTGGTGCTTCTCACTCCAGGTGAACAATACTCCCCTGAAATAGCTCAACTTGCTGCATTCACCAGAAACCAATCGAGCATAGGGGGTAAAGCTACGGCTTACGTCTGTTTGAATTACAACTGCAAGTTACCAACGTCGGATATCGGCAAGATGCTGGAATTGCTCAATGCGGGCTAATTATTCTAGCAATTGAGCTTCGCCCGCAGCGACACCGCTGCTTGTCATTGCGAGGCTGACGAAGTCAGCCGAAGCAATCTCGGAGAGTTAATGACGGGGGCAAAATAGAGTTACCCCTGTTTCCTGTGATACACTACCAGCATGGCTAAGCTTACGTTCTACGGCGGCGTCAGGGAAATCGGAGGCAATAAAGTCCTCCTGGAAGACGATAAGGGGAAGCTTTTCCTGGATTTTGGCTATCCCTATAAGAAATACCGAGACTTTTATGAGGAATACTTGAAGCCTCGCCCCGGAGCCGGGCTACTTGACCTGTTGGTAATGGGGCTGCTTCCCAAGCTTGAAGGTATTTACCGTACCGATTTGGAGACAGAAGACCTGTGGAAGCAGTTTCGTCGAGCCGAGCATTATCGCAAACTTGAAGACATAGATGGAATTCTGTTGACCCACGCCCATCTCGACCACTCGGGCCACATAGCCTTCCTGAGAGAGGACATCCCGGTATATGCCACGGCGACCACAGCCTTTATCGCCAAGGCAATACAAGACTCAGGCAGGGCATCCTTCGACCAGCAGGTATGCTATTTCACCCCCAGGATAGAGGAATGTGCGGAGGGGCTTAAGCAAGGGGCTTATGTTGCCAGCAGTGCTGGTGACCGTCAGCGTCCCTTCCGCGTAGCTGATAGGTCAAGACTGAGCCAGGAGGCTGAGAAATTCTGGGAAAAAGCTACTGGCCGGAAGAAACTTGCCTGGCAACCGCTGGATGATATCCGTAAATGTAGCTTCACTCTGCGTTGCTTCCCCGTGGACCACTCTATTCCCGGTGCCTGTGCCTGGGGCATTGAGACAGGCTCCGGCTGGGTGATTTACAGCGGCGATCTGCGACTTCATGGTAAGCAAGGTAAATTTACCGAGTCAATGATAAAGGAGGCAGCCCTGTTGCATCCCAGAGTGTTAGTCCTGGAAGGCACCAATGTCAACAGAGCGACAAATGTCTCCGAGCAGGAAGTGTATGAGAATGCCTTCAAAGCCATTAACGGTGCCCGGGGCCTAGTCATCGCTGATTTCT
>Ga0256868_10000528_pt1 | contig 22211 bp, 17 predicted proteins | sample RVTome_13_FD_187341 | JGI IMG/M metagenome (GOLD analysis project Ga0256868, IMG submission 187341) | Soil microbial communities from uranium-contaminated site in the Upper Colorado River Basin, Wyoming, United States - RVT92D227 HiSeq ...
CAGGGACGAATTGTGGCATTATGTCAGAAGCGTTTTGGCCGGACAGGAATGAAACAAAAAGGGGCAAGTCTATCGGAGTATTCTTAATGCCTAAAAGATCAAGCCCGGGCAATAAGCACTTGCCAAAAGATATCAGCATACTTTACGAAGACAGTGACATCCTGGTTGTAGTCAAGCCGTTTGGCCTTCTGACAATGGGCACGGACAGGGACAAATCGCGGACACTCTACGCTATACTGACCGATTATGTACGGAAGGGTTACCCCAAGTCCGCAAAGCGCATCTTCATAGTTCATCGGCTGGACCGTGATACATCCGGGATACTTATTTTCGCAAAGAGCATGGGGGCCAAACTGCGGCTGCAGGACCAATGGGAAGAAACAGAGAAGAGATATATTGCGGTTGTTCACGGCAGGTGTGAAAAAAGGGAGGGGACAATCACGTCTTACCTGGCTGAGAATAAGGCTCACCTCGTATATTCCACCACCGATGCCGCAAAAGGAAAACTGTCGCATACTGCTTACAGGGTGCTGAATGATACGAAAGAGTTTTCTTTACTGGAGGTTACTCTTTTAACAGGCAGAAAGCATCAGATACGCGTGCATCTCGCTGAAATCGGACACCCGGTTGTGGGGGACGAGAAGTACGGAAAGGGGAAAGAGAGATACAAACGTTTAGCCCTTCACGCCAAATCGATTTCCTTCATACATCCTATCAGCGGTAAGCGGCTTACGTTCGAAACCGGATTTCCGGAATATTTCAATAGTTTTATGAAAAAAAGGGGAAAATATGAAACCACAGAGAGCACAGCGGGGAGGGAACAAACTCTCTTATAATATATTGATAGTTAACCCAAAAAATGCAATTAACCACAGAGTGCACGGAGGAATGTAATTATTAAACAAGAGAAAAAACAGATTTGGGCTCTTTCTCTGTGCACTTTTTCATGCAGAAAATGATTTAGAAGGAAGTTCTAAAATTATTATATTTATTTCTGTGATCTCTGTGGTTGAGTTTTGACAATACGTATTTTTTTAGCGTTGGCACTATGAAAAAGAGAGGATAAGGTATTGGATAAGTTACCTGACAAGCAACCAACCGGATTTCAGGAAGGCCAGAGTGTGGAATTGGTGATTGGCGACCGGACCGACCTTGGTTATAAGGCTATGATCAACAACTCGCAATGGGGCATGCTTTATCATAATGAGGTGTTTCAGCCATTAAGAAAAGGACAACATATAAAAGGATTTATAAAGAAATTGAGAGACGACGGAAAGATAGATCTCTGCCTTCAAAAACCCGGACATGAAAAGGTTGATGAGGTATCTGAAAAAATTATCGATAAACTAAGAGCAGCAGGCGGATTTATTTCCGTAACCGATAAAAGTCCGCCTGAAATTATCTACGGCTTGTTCGGGGTGAGCAAGAAAACATACAAAAAAGCGATAGGCGCTCTGTACAAGAAACGGCTTATTATCATCGAAAACGAAGGTATAAAACTCATGTAAAAAGTTATATATGGTCAGGTACAGGCTACTTAGAGTCTGTCCATAAACTGTCATTTCCATAAAAAGTCGTCATTCTCGCGAAAGCGGGAATCCAGTCTTTTCAATACCTTCTGGATCCCCCGGTCATCCGTCTTACGTATTGACGGACGGAGGATGACAAATACTGACTTTATGGACAGACACTACTTATTCTCATCCTGCTCTGCTTCGGGGTGTAATCATAATAAATCTTTCATTGTTCTGTTTTCATCTTATGTCTACGCTCAATTATGCGTGAAATGCCAAAAGTCACACCCAATATCGTTACTGACTGGGAACAGAGCAAGCACAGCAAGCAAAATATAGATTGTGCGGCATGCCACGGAGACCAGCACATTTCAGCCCAGGATGCGGATGACATGCGGGAAAAGGCTCAGGCGAAGAAAAAATAAAATGATAAATCCACCTGTTCGGTTCTTATTAAAGGGGTGAACGGGTGGATTATTCGATCAGCATGGCCAATGCAGTTTTTCGTTAAACGCTATTGATCAGATGACAAAAACATCCCTTCAAATCTGATATAATAATAATCTGTGGAGAATACGCTTTCTGTAATACCCCTCGGTGGTGTTGAGGAGATCGGCCTCAACATGACAGTCTTTGAATACAATGATGACATTATTGTTGTTGATGCCGGGCTTATGTTCCCGGAAGAAGATACCCTCGGTGTCGATTTCATCATCCCCGATTTTTCCTACTTGCTGAATAACAGAGAAAAGGTAAAGGCGGTGATCCTTACTCACGGCCATGAAGACCACACGGGTGCACTTCCGTTTTTACTGAAAGCGATAAATATCCCGGTTTACGGTACTCCCCTGACGCTCGGTCTTGTAAAAGAAAAACTGCGTGAACATAATCTTGAAGATACCGACCTTATCCCGGTAATGCCCCGGGATATCATAACGGTCGGTGTTTTTTCCATAGAATTTGTGAGGGTTACTCACAGCATCGTGGATGGGGTAGGTCTCGGCATAACGACACCGGTAGGTCTTGTCGTTCATACCGGTGATTTCAAGCTAGATCCGACACCTGTTGACGGTCAGCTTATGGATTTCCGCAGGTTTTCCGAATACGGGGAAAGAGGCACGCTCCTTCTTCTGTCTGACAGCACAAATGCTGAAAAAGGCGGGTTCACATATTCTGAGAAGGAAGTCAGGCGAGCCTTTGAAGATATATTTTCGAACACAAAGGGCAGAATTATTATTGCAACGTTTGCATCGAATATCCACAGAATCCAGCAGGCAATTGATGTCGCAGTCAAGTATGAGAGAAAGATTATCCTCTCCGGGAAGAGTATCGTATCGAATGCACAGATAGCGCTTAATCTGGGGTACCTGAGAATACCCGATAATACCTGGCTCAAGCTGGAAGACCTCAGGAACCTTCAGGATCATGAAGTTGTAATTATCACAACGGGAAGCCAGGGAGAGCCGATGAGTGTGCTCTCAAGAATCGCAATCGATGAGCATAAGCAGATCAAGATCAAAGACGGAGATACTGTCATACTCTCGGCAAAGATGATACCCGGAAATGAACGGTCGATAGGCAAGATTATAAACCATCTTTTCAGGCGAGGAGCGAATGTTATTTATGAAAAGGTGTCAGAGGTTCATGTCTCCGGGCATGCCTCCAAGGAAGAACTGAAACTCATGCTCAACCTTATCAAGCCAAAATACTTTATGCCTGTGCACGGAGAATACAGACATCTTGTTTATCATTCAATGCTCGCAAAGAAAATGGACATTCCTAAGGAAAATATATTCATACTGAATAATGGTGATATCCTTGAGATAACTGATGAAGGAGCAAGAAAGAATGGAAGGGTGAATCCAGGGCGCATTTTCATAGATGGAAAAGGCATGGGTGATGTTGAAGAGATGGTCCTCCGTGACAGGTTGAGGCTTGCCCACGACGGCATAGTCCTTATACTCCTGGCAATAGAAAAACTCACAGGGAATATTGTCTCAGGCCCTGAAATCATATCGAGGGGCTTTGTCTTTGAGGATGCATCCCAGGAGATTATCAACAATGTGAAGGAACTCCTCACGAATACGATTAAAGGACTCGAACGGGAACTGATTGCAGATTCATCGCTGCTTAAGGCAAAGTTGCGAAGTACCCTCAAAAAATACCTCAGGGACACCATGGATAGAAGACCGATGATCATGCCGATAATCATCGAGGTGTAGACTCCATGCTCGAAGCGATCATTCTCGGTGTTGTCCAGGGAATAACCGAATTCCTCCCTGTCAGCAGCACAGCGCACTTGATCTTGTTCCCCTGGTTTTTCAACTGGAGCGGAGAAGTTGATACGCTGACCTTTGATGTCGCCCTTCATGCGGGCACTCTGTTTGCACTTCTCCTGTGCTTCTGGAGGGACTGGATGGAGCTCGTTTCAAAAAAACAAAGGATGCTTGGATTGATTATCCTGGCATCGATTCCTGCAGGAGTTACAGGGTTTCTCTTCAACGACTTGATAGAGAACTCTCTCAGGAGCCCGTTCATCATCAGTATGATGCTTATAGCTGTCGGCGTTGTCATGCTTGTGGCTGAAAAATCATACAAATACAAGGGGATAGAAAGCACAGGACTGAAGGATGCACTTGTGATAGGTATTGCACAGGCCGTCGCTATAGTGCCAGGCGTTTCCCGTTCAGGCATAACAATTTCAGCAGGGCTCTTCAGGGGATTTGAGAGGGAAGCATCTGCGCGGTTTTCGTTCCTGCTTTCAACGCCGATTATCGGCGGTGCTACGCTGTTGCATTTCAAGAAAGCCCTCGGCAGTCAGGGAAACCACGACCTCCAGCTCTTCTTAGTCGGCCTCATCTCTTCCTTTGTAACCGGCGTCATCGCCATAAAATTTCTGCTGCATTTCCTGAAAAAATACCCTCTGAATCTCTTTGTTTATTACCGGTTTGTACTTTCTGCTGTTATAATAGCTGGGATATGGCTGAAAGAATAAAGAGGATAAAAGAAGAGGTTGTCGGGGTAGTTTCTGTAATGGGAAGCATCTATCTCCTTTTGAGCCTGTTTACGCATTATCTGCAGGATCCGGTTCTCTTTTTCAGAACAACATATCCCCCCGAACCTTTGCGTAATCTCGGCGGAATAATCGGGGCGTATGTTTCGGGCTGGCTCATTATTATATTCGGATTTTCTGCCTATATCATACCGATCCTGTTCATCGTCTTCGGTATTAGGCGCCTGTTAGGCAAAGAGGGACACAAGATCTATCTTCTTGGAGGACTTCTGTTTGTTGTCTCTTCCTCGATACTGTTGTCATTAATATCAAATACCTTCCATATCTCGATAGATAAATATCCCGACGGCGTCGGCGGTCTCACAGGCAGGGGCGTAGCGTATGTTGCCAAACAGTTATTATCTGTTCCAGGAGCTTATATCTTTTCACTTTCCCTGTTTTTCTCATCAGTTATATTAATGAGCCCTGTATCAGTTACTTCCATTGCTTTTGGTAAAAGGCAAAAGAAGGTGGAAAGAAAAGAGATTATAGAAGAGCCGATTCCTGAAGAACAGGAGATTCTTATCATAGAGCCTGAACCTTTGCCTGAAACGCAATCCATGCCACAGCCTGAAACCGTAATGCCAACAAAAATAGGAGGGTATGAACTTCCGTCACTGGAATTGCTGAGTTTATCTGATTCAGCGTCAATCAGACCATCCAAGGACGAACTCTTTGCAGATTCGTCAGTTATCGAAAGAAAGCTCGAAGATTTCGGTGTCGTTGGCAAGGTTGCATCGGTCTATCCGGGTCCGATTGTTACTATGTATGAATTCGAGCCTGCACCTGGTGTGAAAATAAACAGGATTGTATCCCTTTCCGATGATCTGGCACTGGCACTCAAGGCACAGAGTGTGCGGGTCTCCCCGATTCCCGGAAGGGCTGTGATCGGAATAGAAGTTCCCAACAAGCAGAGGGAAACAGTAACATTGAAGGAGGTGCTCTCCTCAGAGGGTTTTAAAAAGAGCAAGTCAAAGCTTACCCTCGGCCTTGGCAAGGACATATTCGGAGCACCGATTATTGCGGATCTGTCAAAAATGCCCCATCTCCTTGTTGCGGGTGCAACTGGTTCCGGCAAAAGTGTATCCATAAATTCAATGGTCATGAGCATCTTATACAAGGCAACCCCGGCAGAGGTGAAGATGCTGATGGTAGACCCGAAGCTTCTTGAACTTTCTGCATACGAGGAGATCCCTCATCTGATCTCTCCGGTAATAACAAACCCTAAAGAGGCTGCAGAGTCACTCAAAAAGATGGTCTTCGAAATGGAACGGAGGTACAGGTTTCTTGCAGAGAGGACATCAAGGAATATCGAAAGTTTTAACCTTCAGGCAAAGGAAGAAGAGAAACTTCCTTATATTATTATTATAATCGATGAACTTGCCGACCTCATGTTTACAGCCCCAACCGATGTTGAGGACTCGATTGCAAGGCTTGCACAGATGGGGAGAGCATCAGGCATACACCTCATCCTTGCAACACAGAGACCGTCTGTTGATGTTATTACAGGAATAATAAAGGCAAACTTCCCTGCAAGGATATCGTTTCAGGTTTCTTCAAAGGTCGATTCAAGAACTGTTCTTGACGGACATGGTGCAGAACAGCTTCTCGGCAAAGGTGACATGCTCCTGATGCTGCCGGGTGCGAGGATCATACGCGTTCACGGAGCTTATATAACAGAGGATGAAATAAGGGCTGTTACCGAATTCGTGAAGTCTCAAGGCAGGCCCGATTACACAATGATGGAAAACATTCATACCGTGGACCAGACCGGTGAGGATGAAAGAGCTGGAGAGAGAGACGAGATGTATCTCAAAGCGATCGAGATTGGAGAATCCATGGGAGAGGTCTCCATATCTTCTATTCAGAGGCGGCTCAAAATAGGATACAACAGGGCTGCGAGGATCATGGAGTTGATGGAAGAGGACGGTCTTGTGGGCCCCCAAAAAGGTGCGGGAAAACCAAGGGACTTTTTAAGGAGAAGGAGATAAAAGCAGAATTACATTGATAAGTATTCTACAGCTCAAGCAGAACCTTTACCGAATCTTCGTCCGAAGAGTGCCGTTTGAATCCCATTTTTTCAGCCCTGTGTAACATCCTTGCATTCATCTGAAGGATCTCCATCCACATTTTCTTTATCCCCAGTTCTTTTGCTATCTTTATGCAGTGAAGTAAGAGCGCTTTCCCTATCCCCTGCCCCTGCCACTGGTCTCCGACTACAACAGCCATCTCGGCATTTTCGAGATCAGGCAGCCTGCTTATCCTTGCCTCGCCGATTATTGTATCACGGTTGCCATTCCTGATGACTGCTACAAAGGACAGTTCCCTGTCATAGTCAACCTGACAGTATCTCATCAATTGTTCATGTGACATGTCAGAGATTTTGCGGAAGAATCTCATCATAAGGGTCTGTTCCGACGAGTTTCTCAATAGTTCTTCCATCAGAGGTTCGTCTTCAGGCCGGATGGGCCTGATAATAACCCCCGGGCCGTCTTTCAATTTAAAGATATCAACATACTGATCAGGATAAGGACAGATAGAAAGGTGGGGAGGGCAGAAGTCTCCTTTTATCGGCACAAAACCTTCAAGGACCTCTGCTTCAAGCAGGATGCTGGCATCCAGTATAAAACCCTCATCTTCTGTAATATAGAACGGATTTATGTCAATCTCCTTGATATGGGGGAAATGAATGATCAAGTGAGAAAACCTGACGAGGATTTCTTCGAGATATCTGAGTATATTTTCGAAAGCTTTGTATTTGATGAGATGCTTGTAAATCTTTGTCTCACTCATCATGCGTCTTGCCAACGACTGATTGAGGGGAGGGAGTCCTATGGAATAATCCTCTACTGCATCGAAGAGTACTCCACCAGTACCAAAAAGTATGACCGATCCGAATGTTGGATCTTTTTTCGCACCTATAGCAAGCTCATAGCCTTTTCTTAAAACCATAGGCTGAATGATGACCTGAGCAGTTGGATCTTTTAAAAAGACAGATAGTTCTTTTAGCTGTTTGAATGCGTCTCTTACTGCATTCTGGTCTTTCAGGTTTAAGAAAACCCCACCTGTTTCTGATTTGCGCAAGATCTTCTGTGAATCAATCTTTAAGACAACCGGATATCCTATAAAATCAGCAATCTCTACAGCTTCATCGTCGGTCTGAATAACTTTTGTAGGGATGACCGGTATCCCATAGTGGAGAAGCAGGTCTTTTACTTCATTGAAATTCAGAAAGAGCCTTTTATCTTCCGATACTTTTCTTATTATCTCCTCTGCCCTGTATTCATCGGGTTCGAAATCCTTGAGAATTACCTCAGGCGTCTCGAGGAGGAGCCTCAGGTTGTTATCATATCGATACATGTAGATAAAACTCCGTACTGCCTGTTCGGTTGATTCAAAAGTTGGTATGCCGTGATCATTGAGTAAGTCTCTGGCTGAAATTACCTGTCCTTCCCCCATCCAGACGGTAAAAACCGGCTTATAGGAATATGCCTTGGCTGCAGAGATAACTGTTTCAGCTATTTCCCTAGGCCTTGATGCATAGGAAGGGGTATGAATGACCAGTACCCCATCGACTGCCTTATCTTTTAAGCAGCTTTTGATCGCTGCCTCATAATCCTGCGGAGGTGCCTCTATAAAGAGATCTACAGGGTTTTGAATGAGTTTCATGGAACAGAAATGCGTCTGGAGAGTTTCAATAGTTTCTTTACTTAATGTTGCTAAGTCTCCCTCCAGCTTCAGAAGTGTGTCAATAGCAATGATTGCGGGTCCGCCGGAATTTGTGATAATTGCCAGCCGGTTACCTTTGGGACGACGCTGCTTTGAGAGTGACTCAGCCAGATAAAAGAGGTCGAGTGTTTCATCTACTCTGATGGCGCCTGCTCTTTCGATAGCTGCATCATAGACCTTATCCTCTCCTGCCATATATCCTGAGTGTGTAAGTGCCACATGTGCTGAGATATCAAATTTCCCGGATTTAATGATCATGATCGGTTTGCTGGATGAGAAGCTTCTTACAGAGGTCATGAATTTGCGGCCATTTTTTATGGATTCTACATACAGCACAATAGCTCTTGTCTCGGGATCAACACCCAGAAAGTCTATGAGGTCAGAAAACTTAATATCGATTTTTGTGCCGACAGATATGAAATAACTGAAACCGATATTCTTGCTTGCTGCCCAATCAAGGAGAGCGACGGAAAGAGTAGTGCTCTGAACGATAAGTGCAATGTTACCCTTCTGGGGTAATTGGGGGAAAAGACTTGCATTAAGGTTAATGCCTGGCTTTATGAAGCCCAGGGAATCAGGCCCCAAGACCCTGAACCCATACTTCTGAGAAGCCTGTCTGATTGTTGTTTCTAATGCCTGTGAGTTTTCAACCCTCTTCTTAAAATCGAAACAGAATACGATTACACCCTTGACTCCCTTGATCCCGCATTCCTCTAATACTTCCGGTATCTCCTGGGGAGGTACAGCTAAAATCGCCAAATCTATTTCACGGGTTATATCTGTTATTTTGGGATATGCTTCAACCCCCTGGACTGCTTCTACCCTGGGGTTTACAGGGTATACAGAGCCTTTGAACCCTTTTCCCAGAAGATTCCTGAATATGTTATACCCTATGGAAGATTTGTCTTCACACGCACCGATGATCGCAATTCTCCGGGGATTGAAGAAATATTCAAGGTTTTTTACCGACACAATCGGACTCCTTTATACAAATTATCATATGTATTTTATATGCTCACCTGTAAATACTTCTATGTTTTTCTGTCATTCTGGCTTGTCCAGAATCCTTCTTTTCTTCAGAAAGATTCCCGACAAGCGGGAATGACACATTATTAAAGTATAATCTATAGCAAAAGACAATTATGCTTTTTTCATGGCTTAAGGGTACGAGGGATACCGAATAGTAAATAAAAAAAATAAAAAGGGTAGGCAATCACCTACCCTTTTGCTAGTGCATGAAAATGCCTTTTTTATAATTTCCCTTTGACAATTTCATTTACGACAGAAGGATCAGCAAGTGTTGAGGTATCGCCGAGGTCTTCCGTATCACCTCTTGCTATCTTCCTGAGGATTCTCCTCATGATCTTACCGCTCCTGGTTTTAGGCAGGCCAGGAGTGAACTGTATTCTGTCAGGGGTTGCGATCGGTCCGATTACATGCCTGACATGTCCTACGAGTATTTTGGATAATTCTGGTGTCGGCTCATAGCCTTCCTTGAGGGTCACATACACATAGATGCCTTCACCCTTGATATCGTGAGGATACCCGACTGTTGCAGCCTCTGCTACTGCCTCATGGCTGGCTAATGCCGATTCTATTTCAGCCGTACCAATTCTGTGTCCTGAGACATTGATAACATCGTCAATCCTTCCCATGAGCCAGTAATCGTTGTCCTCGTCCAGCCTTGCACCATCACCGGTGAAATATTTACCAGGGAATCTTGTGAAATAGACTTCCTTGATTCTCTTGTTTTCCGGGTCTCCGTATGTCCCCCGCAACATTCCAGGCCATGGTTTTGCAATACAAAGGTATCCGCCCTCATTAAATCCTGCTTGAGAACCATCCTCTTTTAAAATTATTGGAACAACACCGGGGAATGGTTTACTGGCTGAACCCGGTTTTGTAGTCATCGCACCCGGCAACGGTGTTATTAATATCCCGCCTGTCTCTGTCTGCCACCATGTGTCGACAATCGGCAGTTTGGTTTTTCCGACATGTTCGTGATACCACATCCACGCCTCTGGATTTATCGGTTCCCCGACTGTGCCGAGCAGACGTAGAGAAGAGAGGTCTTGTTTGTTAACCCAGTCGGGTCCTTCCCTCATAAGCGCCCTTATTACAGTAGGAGCTGTGTAAAAAATGCTCACCTTGAATTTATCGACGATTTTCCAGAACCTGCTGGGATCAGGATACGTAGGGATACCCTCAAACATAAGGCTTGTAGCCCCGGTGCTCAATGGTCCATAAACAATATAGCTGTGTCCTGTTACCCACCCTATGTCTGCAGTGCAGAAGTGGATATCTTCATCATGATAATCGAAAATCCATTTAAAGGTGAGATTCGTAAAGAGCAGATACCCTCCTGTGGTATGGAGAACACCTTTCGGTTTCCCAGTAGACCCGGAAGTGTAGAGGATGAAAAGGGGATCTTCGGCATCCATCTGCTCAGGTTCACAGTAATCTTTTACTTCAGGGTCGTTCATTTCATCATGCCACCAGAAATCCCTTTGTGGCTCCATATCAACACTGCCAACCCTCTTGACTACGATTACCTTTTCTATCGTTGGGCATTCCTGTACTGCTTCATCAGCATTTGCTTTCAGGGGAACATATCTGCTGCCCCTGACACCTTTGTCTGCAGTAATGAGAAGTGTTGACTTGCAGCCCTGGATTCTGTCCTTCAAAGCCTGTGCACTGAACCCGCCAAAAACGACGCTGTGGATTGCCCCTATCCGTACACAGGCAAGCATAGCTATCGGCAGTTCGGGTATCATGGGCAGATAGATTGTCACCCTGTCACCTTTGCTGATACCGTGTTTTTTCAGGACATTTGCAAACCTGTTTACTTCATAGTAAAGCTGCTGGTATGTGTATGTCTTATATGTACCGGCGTCAGCTTCCCAGATGATCGCTGCCTTGTTCCTAATTGGTGTATTCATAAATCTATCCAGGCAGTTATAAGAAGCATTGAGCTTTCCGCCAATAAACCATTTGATATAAGGTTTATTAAAGTCCCAATCGGATACCTTATCCCATTTCTTATACCAGATCAGTTGCTTTTCTGCCATTTCTGCCCAGAAGCCATCAGGGTCTTCAACTGACCTTTTATAGAGCTTTTCATACTCTTTAATACTTTTGATATGCGCCTTATCGCTGAATTCTTTAGAAGGTGGAAATGTCCTTTTTTCAGTTGACAATACATCAATACTTTCTTTCGACATTCTCTGTAGTTACTCCTTTCCAGTAAATGTGGTTATTTTATAATATGCTGATTTTATTTACATACTTTTGTTTGCTTTATCAAACACAAGATATGATCTTTCCCTGTTCACCTGATTCCTATCCACTGATATTCATCCACAAAAGACAATAGGTGGCGGGGCGTGGGGGGCGGAGGCCCCTTTTAAAGCCACCGACAAGGTCGGCGGTAGTTTACATATCTTCAAGATTCCAATATTGCCTGAACAGAAGGTGCTTATAGGCAGGTAAGAATTTCCTATCTTAAAATGAAAAATACATTATAATTATAAACTAAAGTTATCGATTACTAAGCTTAATAAGGAGGTGCTGCAATGCCTGACATTAAGAGGATCGGCGTTATCACCAGCGGTGGAGACTGCGGAGGACTCAATGCCGTCATAAAAGGAGTCGCCAGGGAAGCATATTCATTAGGTATTGAATCAGTCGTTATCCCGCACGGGTACGCGGGTCTCTATAATCTGATAAAGCTCGATGAGGTGGTTTTTCTCAATGCTGAAAGGGTGAGTAAAATTGAAGCATCTCTTGCCGGGTCTGAGGCGGGTCATTCGAGGGTAAAGATAAGCAAGATAGACGATCCTGAGAAATATGAGCGGATAAAAAACGGCTTAAAGAAATTCAAGATAGATGCCCTTGTTATAAGCGGAGGAGATGATACAGGAAGTGTAGTTGTAGACTTGACCTCTCAAGGGATACCGTGCGTACACGTCCCGAAAACAATGGACCTCGACTTGCAGTCTTACAGTGTCGGCGGCGATTCTGCTATAAACCGGATTGCAGTATTTACGAGGGATTTGAAGACAACGGGAATGAGTCACAACCGCGTTCTTGTCATAGAAGTTTTCGGAAGATATGTAGGACATACCGCATTGCGCGGTGGTATCGGCGCGGAGGCTGACGCTATCCTGATACCAGAAATACCGGTTGATTTTGATGAGCTCTATGAACATATGAAGACTACCTATTTCGCCAGGATAGAAAGGAGCGATGTAAAGTCCGGGACATATATTATTGTTGTTTCAGAGGGAATCAAGAACGTAAATGGTGAAATGCTTTATGATGAATCGATACCGCCTGATGCCTTCGGCCACAAAAAACTTGCCGGTGCAGGAAAATATGTAAGACAGCAGCTTGAGAAAAGGCTCAAGGTTGACCCGGCAGTGAAGGATTTCATGCAGAGGACCGGTATGTTTGCACCGGGGGTGTATGAAATACCCGAGGTGAGAGAAGTAACCCTCGGCCATCTTGTGCGTTCCGGACATTCTTCCGCGCGTGATGTCAATTTCGGGTATAAGGCAGGAGCGGCAGCTGTCTTTCTCCTGTTAGAGGGAAGAACTGGGAACACTGTTGTGAATGTTGATGGCAACAGGATTTATTACCAGTCAACTGCTGAAGTGATAAAACGGAGAGAAGTGAATATCAGGGAGATTGCCATATTCGAGAGCCTGGGTACCTGTTTCGGAAGGAAACCTCAGAAGTATGAATATGAGATTGTTGAGGTGAAGGGTCATATAGAGAGGCATCTGTAAGCATAAAAGAATAACCCTATGGCAAGGTCATTAAGTTATTCTTCGCACTTTATAGCATAACGTATCAGGTGGATCGTTGCTTTCTTCATAAAAGATGTACGGCAAACAATTTTCGTGGGGTGCGACTGTCACTTACAACTTCTCAAAACAGACGGAGTCTGAGGATTGAGGATTATTGTTTGAAATATTTATACAAGAAATCTTAATAGTAAGCTTTTGAAATTCTGCAAATTACTCCTTATAACATTCTCCGATTTAAGCAATTATGAACAGAGAGAACAGAGACTTTCATTTCTTCAAGCAAGTAATTTTTAACATCTATTGTATAATCTGAGTCCTCGCTAACCAATTTCTTACTTATTGTTTTTGAACAAACAGCAACAAATGGCCAATCACTTGAATCAAAATTTAACTTTATAAATTTTGTTTTATGCCTTTGTTGCAACTTCCCGCTGCATTTTTTAGCAAGTTTGGCAACGACATGCTTGAACCATTTTTGCACCAGTTCGCAACTACCTTTTCTCTCATTTTGAATTTTTCTCAGGCAATTATTATATTCCTGAACAATTCTTCCTTCAAAATCAAAAGCAACTCCATCTCCTTTTACAATGATGTTTAGAAGGAAAAAACATGCATCGGTGTCTGTGTTAGCGGCTTTAAGTCTAATGGGGTCTGCCCTTGATCATTGACATTATTGATTTTGATTCTCTTTCCCATTCCTTCACGAATCTCCTGTCTTCCCTAAGTCGTTTCAATATCCTTTTATATTGATGAGTCACACCCGATGGACTGATTCCTCCTGTCATCTCTGCTATCTCTCTATTGAATGCAGATGTCTCCTTCTTTGATAAGAATATGAACATCAGCCTACCACGTCGTTCTTCAGTTATATCTATATTTCTAATCTCCTTTACTCTGTAATATCTGCATATGGTGTCTCTTATCTCTTCAGGGTCTATCCTGCCTTCGTATCTCCTCTTTGCCGTTATCTCGTCAGTTTTCCTGCCGCTCTTTATCCTTTTAATGACCTTCTTGGTGAATTCCTTGCTCCCTAAGATCGCCTGCCCTATGATATCCTCTTTCGGATATTCTGATGGCTTCTCTACACCCGCCTCCACAAATTCTCTATATTTCTTCCAGGCTGCTTTCCTGTCCTTGCCATACTCTGCTAAAAGCCAATCCGTATTCAGCCATTCAGGCTCCTCTTTCTTCCCAGTGTAGTATCCGTAGCTGCTCCACTTATATCCCTCCGGCTTTTCTGCAAGCCCGGCCATTACAGGATTCAGATGTATGTATCTGCTCAGCTCAAGGAGATATCCCTCTTTCTCTACACACAATGATTTGTATCTCCCTGCAAAGACATGCCCTATCCATCCCTTTTGCCGTCTGAGAAAACTTCCATAGGCTGACCCTATATAGTGCATTGCTTTTGCAAGTTCTCCCTGTGGCGCTGTCAGAAGCAGATGGTAATGGTTTCCCATGATGCAGAAAGCATAGAGGTCTATCTTGTATTTCTCTGCTGCATTTTGAAGCGTTTCGATGAAGTATTCCTTGTCCTGATCTTCCGCAAAGATATGTTCCCCTCTGTTGCCCCTCGATATAATGTGATATACCGCTCCTTCATACTCTATCCTCAACGGTCTTGCCATATGGTTCATTATAAGGAACCGCCGTTGGTTTGTCAAGCTTCAAGGGCAGACCCCTTTTGCCGACCCCTTTTGCCCTGATATACTTTTGCCCCTTTTGAATGACAGTTCTTCATCTCTGTGAACATAGTGATTCAGAAGCAAAAGTCCTTCCTGTAGCAGAGATATTCATATAAAGCCTTCCGGTAGTGGGTTACTCCTGATAATCATCGCTGTTTTTGTGATTTCAATCACTGATACTATTCCTAAGAGTACTTATAATATAAAAAAACTGGCAGTGTCCCTTCACGAGCAATCCGGCAAGAAAAGATTGAATGAGCATAGCATTCCTGTCAGAAAAACACACATAAAGGAGGTGAAGCATTTTTTAAGATTCTAAAAGTTTCGAAGGGATAGTGGAGGCATTGAAACCATCTACCAATATGGGCGCCATGGTTGGTGGTGGAGCGAGTGGCGCAACCAGCTCACTTACTTCAAACAGATTTAAAAAAGTAAGGAGGCAGAAAATGAAAAGAAATACATTTAAGATGTTAGGAATAACCATTGCAATGTTATTGCTTTTGGGTAGTTTTACAGACAATACTCAGGCGCAAAGTCCCAGTATCGATATTAAAAAGTACACGAATGGGCTGAATGCTGATGATCAGCCAGGCCCTGAAATTCCGGCTGGAGACGAAGTAATATGGCATTATGTTGTGACAAATACAGGTGATACTATATTGACTAATATCACTGTTACCGATGACCAGGGTGTATCGGTAACCTGTCCTGTAATAGACCTCGAAGCCAATGGTTCAATGATATGTTCAGGTACCGGTTCTGCAACAGAAGGCCAATATGAAAATACCGGCACCGTTGAAGCGATTGATCCCGGAAACAATCCAGTGAAAGATTCCGATATCAGCCACTATCTGGGTGTGGCGCCTGAGGATAGCGATGGAGACGGTATTAACGATGTTGTCGATCAGTGTCAGGATTCCGATGCAAATACAACCATTATTATCGAAGGTTGTGATACAGGCGTTGAGAATGGACTTTTTGATACCGGCTGCAAAATGAGTGACCTTATCGCCCGATGTGCGGCCAGCGCAAAGAACCATGGAAAATTTGTCAGTTGTGTGGCGGGCCTCACGAATGGCTGGAAGAAAGCAGGATTTATAAGCGGCAGAAAAAAAGGGGCGATTCAAAGATGCGCAGCGAAGGCAGATATCCCGTAGACTTCAAAAATATGAAACAAGGCAGGGTCAGAAATGGCTCTGCCTTGTTTTATTGCATATTACTACCAGCAATCATTAATCTTCAGACTTTTTTCACAGTGCGGATAAGTAGGTGTTGGTCACACCCTCATAGAATCCGCTGCTGTGCATATTTGATGAAGAAATCGACAAAACAACGGGCGGGCTAAAATTCTCTGCTTTAGGTGAAAAGCATATTTTATAAAAATCAACCACTATGCGTGCTTGATAAAGAAAGGGTGAGCAACTGATTACTTTTAAAATACATACATCATATCAACGAGCTGCATCGTTATATTCATTTATTAACGTTTCGATCAATTCTTTTACTGAAATAATCTCCTTTGCCCTATATGCATTCTCTCCGGCGAATGCAAAGCCGTGTGATAAATTACCTTTCTTGGCATTTGCCAGGGCAAGGGAAATGCAATACGGAGTGTTTTTATAATCACACGTTTTTAAGCAGTGAAAAGGACACTTGAACGGTTTTTTTTTGCCCTGACTGACTTCATCAAGAAATACATTCTTAATCGCTCTTCCCGGCATTCCGACAGGGCTTTTGATAATCACAATATCTTCTTTCCTCGAATCTACATACGTCTGCTTGAATTTCTCCGATGCATCACATTCATATGTGGTAACAAATCGGGTTGCCATTTGCACACCCGAAGCTCCCAGCTGGAAAAATCTATATATATCTGCTCCTGTATAAATTCCTCCTGCGGCAATCACCGGAATGGATTTTTGATATTTTTCTTCATATGGTTTTACTGCCAGAATCACTTCAGGGACAAGGTTTTCTAATGAATATTTGGGGTCACTAATCATCTCTTCTTTGAACCCGAGATGTCCACCTGCAAGCGGTCCCTCCACTACAATGGCATCAGGGAGACGGTTGTATTTTTCAGACCATTTTTTCGCAATTATACCGGCTGCCCTTCCTGAGGAAACAATAGGCACCAATTTTGTCTTTATATTCCCATGCACAAATTCAGGTAGATTAAGGGGTAGCCCAGCCCCTGAAATAATAATGTCTATACCTTCCTCAATAGCGGTTCTTACTAAATCAGCAAAGTTGGTTAATGCCACCATGATATTAACACCGAGGATTCCTTTTGATAATTCTCTGGCTTTTCTGATCTCTTTTCTTAATGCCCTCATATTCGCTTCCAGGAAATTCCTGGTATAATCAGGTTCGTTCATCCCGATGCCTGGTGTGGCAATGACTCCGATACCACCTTCGCTGGCTACTGCTGAGGCCAGCCTGGACAGAGAAATCCCTATTCCCATCCCTCCCTGAATTATGGGAAGTCTGGCTGTTAAATCGCCTATGCATAAATTTTTTAGGCTACTGAAGCTCATGCAAAACTCCTTTGTCTCTTACGTTGAAAGATGTCAAACATGAAAAATTCTCTTTTAAGGCAAAATTTAGTGGATAAACGAAATAGGTATCAATTCCACCTGAAAATTGCACTTAGTATTTACTTTACAATATTCTGTCTAATTTTGGGAATTATGCAAATTGTGAAGGGATCCCTGGAAATAAGTATTAGTTTCAGTATATATTTAAGGAGGTTAAGAAGCTTTACTAATATTGAAGAAGTCAACAATACATCTGACAGTGTCTGATGGCTAAAATCCAGTATTGTAGAAATGGTCAGAGCCTTCCCATCATCAGCAGTGCATCCTCATCTGGATTGCCGTAGTATTTTTTTCTGATGCTTTCAACCTTAAACCCGAAAAATCCATAGAATTTTTGTGCACTAGTATTGGAAACCCTGACTTTAAGATACATAAAAACACAACCCTCTTTTTTCAATTCTCTTATTGCTTCATTCATCAGTATTGTTGCAAAACCTTGTTTCCTGAAAGCCGGATGCACAGCAAGGTTCAGGATATGAGATTCATGAAGCAGGTAATTCGCACAGATGTATCCGATAACGTTTTCCTCAAATACGGCAACTTTTGAAAAGGCATGTTTATTGTACATTTCATTGAGGAAAGATTGTTTGGACCAGGGGGTACTGAACGAAATCTGTTCAATTTCCAATATGGCAGGGATATCATCTTCCTGCATATCACGGATGATCAGCTTATTCATTCCACCGACCCAATTTCATTCAGGCATCATATTTATGGTTCTTCTGGCTTTTCTGTGAATAAAACATAATGTCATTACTCGATCAGCCTTACGATTTCATCAGTATTGACCCTGTCAGTCCTGAAGCTGTTCACCGGTGATTCCATATCCGGATATCCAATGGAAATTCCGAGGACCAGCCTTTTTGATTCGGGAATCCCCAAGAACTTTTTTATATGCTGTGCATAATCGGTGAGAAATGCCTGGGGGACTGTCCCAAGCCCATGCGCATGAGCGGCAAGCATGATGCTCTGCGCAAAGAGCCCCATGTCAAGAATAGACCAAGGCGTAAGAGATGAATCCTGGAAAAGGAATATGCCATGAGGTGCTCCGTAGAACCGGAAGTTAGCTATTTTCGATTTTTTTCTGACTTCGGGAGCATTCAGGTCCTTTCCCGTGATTTCGCTTCTTTTTTTCATGAGCGCATTTATTCTTGCTTCTATAGCAGGAGGCCATGATTGTGGTTCAGGCAGATCAGGGCAGGGACTGGCATTCTTTGTAATGAGTTCTTCAAGGAAGTTTGAGAGCGCCTCTTTTTTCTCACCGGAGACAATCACTACTTCCCATGGCTGGCTGTTCTTGTATGAAGGACTCCACTTTGCTGCATCAATCACTTTCATCAGCATTTCTTTCGGCACAGGGGCTGATTTGAATTTCCTGATACTCATTCTTGTCTTAATGCATTCAATAGCGTCCATTTATGTCCTCCTTTAGTAATTGTAATTATTTTATAAATCTAATCCAGTTGCCTCAACCTTACAATAGTTGCACCCCAGCTCCCGGCATCCACTCCTGCAAGCCTGAAAGAGGCAACTTTGGGTAGACGTTTGAGGATGGCGTGAACAGTCTCCCTGAGAGTGCCTGTACCCTTCCCATGAATAACACGGACTTCAAGGATTCCCTTTTCCCTGCAGGCATTAAGATAATCAGGCAGCAAATCCTTTACCTCACCGGGCTGAAAGGTATGCAGGTCGAGTGTCCCGTCAATCGGGAGCTCAACCGGTTCTGAACCTTCGAATTCCCCGTCTTCTACCATATGCTAACAAATAGAATAATTGGAAATATAAGCGATTATTTCTCTTCTGAAATATCCATATGCCTGATTATCTTTCCCTTGCACATGTAAATAATCATTTCGGCAATGTTGGTTGCGTGGTCTGCTATCCTTTCAAGGTACTTTGCGATATAGGTTCTCTTTACTGCCAGGGGAATAATCTTCGGGTCCCGGAGCATGAATGACAGGAGCTCTTCAAAGTTCTTTACAGTTAGGTCGTCTACCTCATCATCTCTCCTGATGACTTCGTAAGGAAGCCGTGAACATCCGGTAACAAAAGCGTCGAGAGTGTCCCTTACCATTGACTGAGTAATTTCAGCCATCTTGGGAATATGAACGAAAGGCTTTAACTGTGGCTCCTGATTCAGCTCAATCGCTCTTTCAGCAATATTGACAGCCATGTCTCCCATCCTCTCAAGGTCTGTTGTCACCTTCATCGTCGTGGTAATGAATCTCAGGTCTCTTGCCATCGGCTGTCTGAGGGCAATCAGACGTACACATTCTTCGTCTATCCCTACGTCCATGGCATTAATCAGGTGATCTCTCTTGACGACTTCTCTAGCAAGTTCAGTGTCTCGCTCCACAAGCGCTTTTACAGAATCATGTATGGCGTTTTCGACCATACATCCGAGTTTTAGAACCTTTGTCCTCAATTCCTTCAACTCGTCATCAAAAATTGTCATCAACCGAATCTCCCTGTTATATATTCTTCAGTAAGCTTATTATATGGATTCACAAATATGGAATCCGTATCCCCGAATTCTACCAGTTCCCCAAGATACATGAAAGCCGTATAGTTCGATATCCTCGCTGCCTGCTGCATGTTATGGGTTACTATGACTATCGTAACAGTTTTCTGCAATTCCTTGAGAAGGTTTTCTATGTGTGCTGTTGATATGGGATCCAAAGCTGAAGTAGGTTCATCAAAGAGCATAACTTCCGGTTCCTGTGCCAAAGATCGTGCAATGCAAAGTCTCTGCATCTGTCCTCCGGACAGGCTCATCCCCGACTCATTTAGTTTGTCCTTAACCTCTTTCCATAAGTCAGCCCTGACGAGGGCATTTTCGACAATCTCATCAAGCCGGCTCTTCTTTTTTATCCCGCGGATTTTCGGGCCATAAGCTACATTTTCATAAACAGAGCTCGGGAAAGGATTGGGCTTCTGAAAAACCATGCCGACTCTTCTTCTTAACTCGATCACATCAGTATCCTTATCATAAATATCTACACGCTGAAAGAGCACCTGTCCCACAACCCGTGAAATAAGAATAAGGTCATTCATCCTGTTCAGAGACCTCAGGAGAGTGGATTTCCCACAGCCCGAAGGACCGATAATTGCTGTAATCTTATTGGCTTCGATATTGAGCGTTATGTTTTTCACAGCCATAAAGTCACCATAAAAAATGCTGAAATTGTTTATCTCAAAGATGTTCTTCTTCTCTACCATGCCCTTTTCTTCCTCTGCCGTGACCGCAGGATTATCCCTAAAAGGTTCATGCCCAGAACAAGGACGATCAGCGTGAGAGCAGTCCCATATTGGATTGGTCTTGTTTCCTCTATATGTGTGCCTGCTGTTGCCAGCACATAAATATGATACGGCAGGGCCATGACAGGCTCAAATAATGATCTCGGTACCCCTGGAGTAAAGAAGGCAGCAGCAGTAAACATAATTGGAGCTGTTTCTCCTGAAACTTTTGCAGTCCCCAGGATTACACCCGTAAGTATCCCTGGCATAGCAGTCGGCAAAACCATCTTTCTGATCGTTTGCCATTTCGTAGCACCGCATGCGAGGGAGGCCTCTCTGAAGCTGTAAGGTACAGACTTAATCGCTTCTTCAGATGTCGATATGATATACGGAAGCACCATGATGGCAAGGGTTAATGACCCTGCAAGCAAGCTCATCCCGAGATTGAATGCAACAACGAAAACCGCCAGCCCAAAGAGTCCGAAGACAACTGATGGAACACCGGCAAGGGTATATATTGACATCATTACGGTTTTGAGAAGCATGCCGGGTTTCGAATATTCGGCTAGAAATATAGCGGTAGTAACACCGATAGGGACCACTAGTATCATGCAGATTGCTGTCAACAATATAGTTCCGACAATTACCGGAAAAATACCACCCTTAGTCATGGATTCGATGGGAGACTGGGTAATAAATTCCCAACTCAGGATGCTTGTGCCGTTATAGGCCACAAAGAACAGTATGACAAAGAGGGTAAATGCGCCGGAAAAACCGAATGCCCTGATAAGTGAAAGGAAAAACCCCTGCTTAAGATTAAACCTTTTTTTGCGAACCAGCTCAAACGGTTTACGGACATTTTCTGAATTTTGAATCATACCTTTTCCCCTATCCGGACAGACCGGTATTTTTTCGATACGAAATCGGAAATAAGACTCAAAACAAAGGTGATCAGGAATAAGAGTGCGCCTACTCCGAAGAGGGCATGATAGTGGAGGCTTTGATATGGAGCTTCAGCCATTTCAGCGGCAATAGCAGCAGGCATCGGCCTTGCGGGATCGAATATCCAGTGAGGAGCAACAGCTGCTCCTCCGGCGACCATCAGGACGATCATGGTTTCACCTATGATGGTGCCAATACCGAGGATTACCGCAACGCTCAGTCCGGAGACAGAGGCCGGGATGACCACCTTCCATATGGTCTCCCATTTATCAGCTCCAAGAGAATAAGATGCCTCTCTGTAGGTGCGGGGTACTGAGGTCAATGCATCTTCAGCAATACTTGCAATAACGGGCACAGCCTTAACTGTGAGCATCAAAGCTGCTGTGGATATATTCAGTCCTGATGATATAAATAATTTGTTATAGCATAAATCGGCTAGTGTCGTAGAGATAAAAGGGATGTTAGTACTTTTCAGTATTTCAGGAAGCTTTTCCGAAAGAATAGGAGAAAGCCAGTTAGAGAGAATAGGCGCTATTATGATCATCCCGAAGAAGCCGAGCACAACAGAAGGGAAGCTTGCAAGCATCTCTATAAGCGGCTTTAGAAATTCCTTAACCCTGTGATGAGCGACCTCAGCAATATAAACA
>Ga0256868_10000530_pt1 | contig 22202 bp, 29 predicted proteins | sample RVTome_13_FD_187341 | JGI IMG/M metagenome (GOLD analysis project Ga0256868, IMG submission 187341) | Soil microbial communities from uranium-contaminated site in the Upper Colorado River Basin, Wyoming, United States - RVT92D227 HiSeq ...
GGTCGAGGAGTCCGCGCTGGGCACGCTCGAGCCGGGCGCCGAGGTGACGCTCGAGGCGCCGGCGCCGAAGCGGCCGAAGCAGCCGAGGACCGAAGACGAAGGACGGAGGACCGGGGCCGAGGCACCCGTGGGGGCGGAGCACAAGCCGGCGGCGAGGAAGAAGGCCCCCGCGCCGAAGGCGAAGGCCCCGGCCAGGAAGGCGCCGGCCAGGAAGGCCGAGCCCAGGCCGGCGGCGAAGGCGAAGAAGGCCGAGAAGCTGGCGGCCAAGGCGAAGAAGGCCGAGCAGCGGGCCGCCAAGGCGAAGAAGCCGGCGACCAAGAAGCCCGGCAAGAAGAAGGACTGAGCGATGGCGCAGAACCAGGGCATCGTGATCAAGCCGGTCGTGACGGAGAAGTCCTCCGCCGCCTACGAGGCCCGGAAGGTCTACACCTTCCGCGTGCACTCGAAGGCGACCAAGCCCGCGATCCGGCAGGCGATCCAGCAGATGTTCGCGGTGACGGTCACCGACGTGCGCACGCTGGTGGTGCGCGCGAAGGAGCGCCGCGCGGGCGGGCTCGGCCGCGGGCGCGCGGGCCGCCGGTCGGCGTGGAAGAAGGCGATCGTCACGCTCAAGGAAGGCGACGCCATCCAGATCTTCGAGGGCTAGCGATGGGAATCCGGCAGTTCAAGCCCGTGACCGCGGGGCAGCGCTTCCGCATCAACTCCGACTTCGCGGAGGTGACGCGGGAGGCGCCCGAAGAGTCACTGCTCGAGCCGCTCAAGAGCGCGGGCGGGCGGAACAACCAGGGACATGTCACGACGCGCTACCGTGGCGGCGGGCACAAGCGGATGTACCGGCGTATCGACTTCCGGCGGGACAAGGTCGGCGTCCCCGGGAAGGTGGCGCACATCGAGTACGACCCCAACCGCTCGGCGCGGCTCGCGCTGATCCACTACGCCGACGGGGAGAAGCGCTACATCCTGCATCCGCGCGGACTGCAGGTGGGCGACACGGTGATGTCGGGGCCGGGCTCGGACATCCGCACCGGCAACGCGGTGCCGCTGGCCGAGATCCCGCTGGGCACGACGGTGCACAACGTCGAGCTGAAGCGGGGCCGCGGCGGGCAGCTGGCACGCTCGGCGGGGGCCGAGGTGCAGGTGGTGGCCAAGGAGGGCGCCTTCGCGACGCTGAAGCTGATGAGCGGCGAGGTCCGGATGGTGCGCTCCGAGTGCTTCGCGACGATCGGGCAGGTGGGCAACCTCGAGCACGAGCTGCAGAGCATCGGCAAGGCGGGCAAGTCGCGCTGGCTCGGGCGGCGTTCCAAGGTGCGCGGCGTGGCGAAGAACCCGGTGGACCACCCGCTGGGCGGCGGCGAGGGCAAGTCGAGCGGCGGTCGCCCACCGGTGAGCCCGTGGGGCAAGCCGGAAGGCGTGAAGACGCGCCACAAGAAGAAGGCGAGCACCAAGCTGATCATCCGTGGTCGCAAGCGCGGGAAGGCGACGCAATAATGGCACGCAGCGTCAAGAAGGGTCCGTTCGTGGATGCGCGGCTGCTCATGCGCGTGCACGCCATGAACGAGAAGAAGGAGAAGCGGGTGCTGAAGACGTGGTCGCGCTCCTCGACGGTGACGCCGGACTTCGTCGGGCACACGCTGGCCGTGCACAACGGCAACAAGTTCGTGCCGGTCTACATCTCCGAGAACATGGTCGGCCACAAGCTCGGCGAGTTCGCGCCGACCCGGATGTTCCGCGGGCACAGCGGGAAGCTGTCGGCTGACAAGAAGGCGAGGCTCGAGGCCGAGGCGGCTGCGCCGCCGCCGCCGCCGGCGGCGGGGGCGGGTGCTGGTGCGGGGGCGGGGGCGGGGGCGGGGGCGAGGTAGCATGGAAGCCCGGGCGATCCAGCGGACGGCGCGGCAGTCGCCGCGCAAGATGCGCTTGGTCGTGGACCTGATCCGCGGCCGGGCCGTGAACGAGGCGTTCGCGATCCTCAAGTTCTCGAAGAAGGGCGCCGCGAAGCAGATCTCGAAGGTGCTCCTCTCGGCGGTGGCGAACGCGCGCGAACAGTCGCGCAAGACCGACGCGCGGCTCGACGAGGACGCGCTGTACGTGAAGGCGGCCTGGGTGGACGAGGGCCCGGCGCTGAAGCGGTGGATGCCGGCGGCGATGGGCCGCGCGACGCCGATCAAGAAACGCACCAGCCACGTCACGATCGCCGTGGCGACGAAGGAGTAACGCGTGGGACAAAAGGTACATCCACACGGGTTCCGGCTGGGGATCGTCAAGCCGTGGCGGTCGCGCTGGTACGCGGGCCGGGAGTTCCCGGCGCTGCTCAAGGAAGACGAACTGATCCGCACCTACCTGAAGACGCGGCTCCAGCACGCGGCAATCAGCGACGTGCACATCGAGCGCAAGCCGGGGAAGGTGCTGGTGACGGTGCACACCGGCCGGCCGGGCGTCGTGATCGGCAAGCGCGGCGCCGAGGTGGACAAGCTCCGCGACGAGCTGGCGCAGCTCACGGGCAAGGAGATCGGGATCAACGTAGAGGAGATCAAGCGGCCGGAGCTGGACGCGCAGCTCGTGTCGGACAACGTGGCGCACCAGCTTGCCCAGCGCATCTCGTTCCGCCGGGCCATGAAGCGGGCGGTGCAGTCGGCGATGCGGATGGGCGCGCAGGGGATCAAGATCAAGTGCGGCGGCCGCCTGGGCGGCGCCGAGATCGCGCGGGTCGAGGGCTACCACGAGGGCCGCGTGCCGCTGCACACGCTGCGGGCGGACGTGGATTACGCGACCTCGACGGCGAAGACGACGTTCGGCACCATCGGCGTGAAGGTCTGGATCTTCAAGGGCGAGGTCGTGGAGGACTCCCGCGGCCGGACCTACAGCACGGGGAGCTGAGCCATGCTGGCGCCGAAGCGGGTCAAGTTCCGCAAGATGATGAAGGGCCGCAATCGCGGCGTGGCGACGCGCGGCCAGACGGTCGCCTTCGGCCACTACGGGCTGCAGGCGACCGAGGCCGGGTGGGTGACGAACCGGCAGATCGAGGCGTCGCGCGTGGCCATGACGCGCGAGATGAAGCGCGGCGGCAAGCTGTGGATCCGGCTCTTCCCGGACAAGCCGATCACGAAGAAGCCGGCCGAGACCCGGATGGGGAAGGGCAAGGGCAACCCGGAGGGGTGGGTCGCGGTGGTGAAGCCGGGCCGGGTGCTGTTCGAGATCGAGGGTGTCACGAAGGAGATCGCCGCCAAGGCGATGGCGCTCGCCGCGGCGAAGCTGCCGGTGAAGACCCGGCTGATCGAGCGGGGGGGCTGAGGCGATGGCGGTGGCGCGACTGAAGATGCCGGAGATCCGCGAGCTGACGGACGCGGAGCTGCGCGCGAAGATCGCCGAGTACGAGAAGGAGCGCGCCGGCCTGCGGTTCAAGTCGGCGACCGAAGTGCTCGGGAATCCCATGGACCTGCGGACGGCGAGGCGCACGGTGGCCCAGCTGAAGACGGTGCTGGCCGAGCGCGCGGCGAAGGCGCACAAGGCGAAAGCGACATGAGCGAGGCTCAGGCGGTGCGCGGGCAGCGGAAGGTCCGCGTCGGGACGGTCGTGAGCGATCGGATGGACAAGTCGGTGGTGGTGACCTTCGAGCGGCGCATCACGCACCCGGTGTACGGGAAGCAGGCGACGCGCACCAAGCGGGTGGTCGCCCACGACGAGCAGAACACGGCGCACGTCGGCGACGTCGTCCGGATCGAGGAGACCCGGCCGCTGTCGAAAACGAAGCGGTGGCGGGTGGTCGAGATCGTCGCGCGGGCGAAGTAGGAGGGGACCGTGGTTCAGCAGGAATCGATCCTCAAGATCGCCGACAACTCGGGCGCGAAGCGCGCGCTGGTCATCCGCGTGCTGGGCGGGTCGAAGCGGCGCTACGCCGGGCTCGGCGACGTCGTGATCGTGGCGATCAAGGACGCGCTGCCCACCGGCACCGGGAAGAAGGGCGAGGTGGCGCGCGCGGTGGTGGTGCGGACGGCCAAGGAGACGCGGCGCAAGGACGGCAGCTACATCCGGTTCGACGAGAACGCGGCCGTGATCATCAACGAGGAGGGCGAGCCCCGGGCCACGCGCATCTTCGGCCCCGTGGGGCGCGAGCTGCGCGAAAAGCGGTTCATGAAGATCGTCAGCCTCGCGCCGGAGGTGCTCTGAGATGAAGCCGCTGGTCTACAAGAAGCGCGAGCGCCGCGCGGCGCCCCCGCGGCTGCCCAAGGCCAGGATGCACGTCACCAAGGGCGACCTGGTGGCGGTGATCTCGGGCGACGACAAGGGCAAGCGCGGCAAGGTGCTGCGGGCGATCCCGGCGAAGCAGCGGGTGGTGATCGAGGGCGTCAACATCGTGAAGCGGCACCGCAAGGCGCGGGCCCAGGGCGAGGAGAGCGCGATCGTGTCGTTTCCGGCGCCGATTCACGTGTCGAAGGTGATGCTGATCGACCCGAAGACGGACAAGCCGACGCGGGTGCGGCGGCGGGTGGACAAGGACGGGACCCTCGAGCGCATCGCGGTGCGCTCGGGCGAGCCGATCCCGCGGAACCGGTAGGAGCCATGAAAGACGTTCAGGAACTGAAGGCGGAAAAGTCGAAGGGCGGGAAGGGCGGCAAGGGGGAAAAGGGCGCGCCGCGAGGTGAGGCGGCCGAGGCCCGCCCGCCCGCGGCGCCGGCGGAGCCGGCCCCGCCCGCGCGGCTGCACGGGCACTACGTGCAGCACGTACGGCCGACGCTCGCCAAGGCCTTCGGGCTCGGGAACCCGCACCAGATCCCGCAGCTCACCAAGATCGTGCTGAACGTCGGGTTCGGTGAAGGGCCGAAGGCGTCGAAGGCGCTGGACGCCATCGTGGCGGAGCTGGGCGCGATCACCGGCCAGAAGCCGGTGGTCACGCGGGCCAAGAAGGCCATCGCGAACTTCTCGCTGCGCGCGGGCCAGCCGATCGGCGCGTCGGTCACGCTCCGCGGCGCGCGGATGTACGAGTTCCTGGACCGCTTCATCACTATCGCGGTCCCGCGCACCCGCGACTTCCGCGGGCTGCCGACCAAGAGCTTCGACGGCCGCGGCAACTACACCTTCGGGATCAAGGAGCAGATGATCTTCCCGGAGATCGACTACGACAAGGTCGAGCGGATCCACGGGATGGACATCACGATCGTGACCGACGCGAAGCGCGACGATCTGGCGCTGGCGCTGCTGCGGGAGATGGGCATGCCGTTCCGCGGCGAGCAGCCGGTGCTCGTAGGCTGAACCTGACGAGGAGCCGATGGCGAAAAAGTGCTGGACTGAGAAGGCCAAGCGGAAGCCGAAATACCCTACGCGCGCGAACACGCGCTGCCAGCGGTGCGGCCGCTCGCGGGCGTACCTGCGCAAGTTCGGGCTCTGCCGCATCTGCTTCCGGGACCTCGCCCTGCGGGGCGAGATCCCCGGCGTGCGGAAGAGCAGCTGGTAGACCCGGGTCCCGGCCTCCGCGGTGACGAAGAGGAGCTGAACGGATGAGCATAACCGATCCTGTCGCAGACATGCTGACACGCATCCGCAACGGGTGTTCGGCCCGGCACCGCCGGGTCGACATGCCGGTCTCCAAGCTCAAGCTGGAGATCGCACGGCTGCTGCGCGACAACCACTACATCCAGGAGTTCCAGGTCCTGGATGACGGCCGGCATGGCCTGCTGCGGCTGTACCTGAAGTACCACAACGGCGACCAGCCGGTGATCCGCGCGCTGCGCCGGGTGTCCACCCCCGGGCTGCGCCGCTACGTTGGCGCCCGCGAGATTCCACGGGTGCGCAACGGCCTCGGCATGGCGATCGTCTCGACCCCCAAGGGACTGATGTCCGACCGCGATGCGCGGACGGCGCACCTGGGTGGCGAGCTGGTCGCGCTGGTCTGGTAGGAGGGGGCCGTGTCGCGCATCGGTAAGAAGCCCGTCCCGCTCCCCCAGGGCGTCGCCGCGTCGGCCGCGGGGAACACCCTGACCATCAAGGGCCCGAAAGGCGAGCTCACGCGGACGTTCCACACCGAGCTCTCCGTGGCGGTCGCGGACGGGAGCGTGGTCGTGGGGCGGCCCTCGGACAGCGCGTGGCACAAGGCGCTGCACGGGTTGTCACGCACCCTCGTGTCCAACATGGTCGACGGCGTCACCAAGGGTTTCGAGAAGGCGCTCGAGATCCAGGGTGTGGGTTACAAGGCGGAGACCAAGCCGTTCGGCGTCACGCTGGTCGTCGGGTACTCGCACCCGGTGGAGTTCAAGGCGCCGGCGGGGATCAAGGTGACGGCGGAGCAGCCGACCCTCGTCAGGGTGGCTGGCTGCGACAAAGAGCTGGTGGGCCAGGTCGCGGCGAACATCCGCGCGGTCCGGCCGCCCGAGCCCTACAAGGGCAAGGGGATCCGGTACGTGGGTGAGAAGGTCCGGCGCAAGGCCGGCAAGACGGGAGCGAAGTAACGTGAGGCCTGTCAGGAAGGCGAACACGGCCGAGGAGCAGCGCCGCCGCCGCCACTTCCGGGTGCGCCAGAGGGTGGCTGGCACGCCGGAGCGGCCGCGCCTGGTGGTCTTCCGGTCGCTGAAGCACATCTACGCGCACCTCGTGGATGACACGCAGGGCAGGACCGTCCTGGGCGTCGCCGACAGCTCGGAAGGCGTACAGCCATCCGGCGGCGGCAAGGTCGCCAAGGGGTTCGCGGTGGGGATGGCGCTGGCTGAGCGCGCCAAGCAGGCGGGGATCACGCGGGTCGTGTTCGACCGCGCGGGCTACGCCTATCACGGTCGCGTCAAGGCGGTGGCCGACGGCGCGCGCAAGGGCGGACTGGAGTTCTAGGCATGCCGAGACAACAGCAGCAGCGTCCGGGGCGGGGCGGCGGTGGGCGCCGGGACCGGGAGCGCGACCGCGAGTCCGATCTGGTCGAGAACGTGATCAGCATCAACCGCGTCGCGAAGGTGGTGAAGGGCGGCCGGCGCTTCAGCTTCAACGCGCTGGTGGCGGTGGGTGACGGCGACGGGCATGTCGGCATCGCGACGGGCAAGGCGAATGAGGTCAGCGAGGCGGTGCGCAAGGCGGTCGAGGGCGCCCGCCGCTCGATGCTCAGCGTGCCGCGCACCGGCGGGACCATCCCGCACGAGGTGCTGGGCGTGCACGGCGCCGGCCACGTGTTCCTGAAGCCGGCGACGCCTGGTACCGGCGTCATCGCCGGCGGCCCGGTGCGCGCGGTGCTCGAGTGCGCCGGGATCAACGACATCCTGACCAAGAGCCTCGGCAGCAACAACCCGCACAACATGGTGCGGGCCACGATGCGGGCGCTCGGCCAGCTGGTCACCGTGCGGCAGGCGGCCCGCGAGCGCGGAGTGGAGCCGGAGACGCTCGGCTACCGGCCGCGTCAGGGGGATGCGGCGCATGCCGGGTAGGAACAGTGCCAAGACGCCAAGACGCCAAGACGCCAAGGGGCGGCTGCGGGTGAAGCAGGTGCGCAGCGGCATCGGCCGCCCGGCGGTGCACCGCCGCACGCTGACCGCGCTCGGCCTCAGGCACCACCAGGACGTGATCGTGGTGAACGACACGCCCGCGATCCGCGGGATGCTCTACCAGGTGCGCCACCTCGTCGAGGTGTCGCCCGCAGGGGACGCGTGATGGACACGACCGGCACCGGACGGGTGACGCTCGGCACCCTCAAGCCCGCCAAGGGCTCGACCCACGCGAAGAAGCGCGTCGGCCGCGGCCCCGGCTCCGGGCACGGCAAGACGTCGGGCAAGGGCCACAAGGGGCAGAAGGCGCGTTCCGGCGGCCACGTGCGGCCCGGCTTCGAGGGCGGGCAGATGCCCCTCATCCGGCGCGTGCCGAAGCGGGGGTTCACGAACCCGTTCAAGGCCCCCACGCAGGTCGTGAACCTGAAGGTGCTGGGCGCCTTCGCGGGCGGGGACGTCACGGCGGAGCTGCTCCTGGGCGCGGGGCTCGTCGCGCACGCCGACCGGCCGATCAAGCTGCTCGGTGATGGCGAGGCGCCGCGGGGCCTCGTCGTGAAGGGGCTCACCGTCTCCGCACCCGCGCGCGCCAAGATCGAGGCGGCCGGCGGGCGGATCGAGGCGTAGGCGGTGACCGCGCCGCGGATCCCGAACCCCTTCGCGGTCCCGGAGCTCAAGGAGAAGATCCTCTTCACCTTGCTCTGCCTGCTCATCTACCGCCTCGGTGCGCACATCACCGTGCCGGGGGTGGACGCGCAGGCGGTGCTCGCCTTCTTCGCCAGCCAGACCAGCCAGACGCTGTTCGGCGTCTACAACCTGTTCGTCGGCGGCGCGCTCTCGAAGGCCACGGTGTTCGCCCTGGGCATCATGCCCTACATCTCGGCGAGCATCTTCTTCCAGATCATGGGCGCGGTCTTCCCGACCATCGAGCGGCTGCAGAAGGAGGAGGAAGGCCGCAAGAAGATCACCCAGTGGACGCGGTACCTGACCATCGGGCTCGCGGCCGCGCAGGCCTACGGCATCACGATCTTCCTCGAGTCCGGCGTCCAGGGCGCGGTGGCCACTCCGGGCTTCTTCTTCCGGATCACGACGATGTTCTTCCTGACGGTCGGCGCCGTGTTCATCATGTGGCTCGGCGAGCAGATCACCGAGCGCGGCCTCGGCAACGGGATGAGCCTGCTGATCTTCTTCTCGATCATCGAGGGCGGCGTGCCGTCGGTGCAACGGACCATCGAGGCCCTGAGCGCCGGCTCGTTGACGGTGCCGCGGCTGGTGTTGCTGCTCGTGGTGATGGTCGTGGTGGTCTGGTTCACCGTGGCGATCACGGTGGCCGCGCGGCGCATTCCCATCCAGATCCCGCGCAAGGTGATGGGCCGCGGCCGCATCCGCGAGGGCCAGAAGTCGTTCATCCCGCTGCGCATCAACTCGGCGGGCGTGATGCCGATCGTGTTCGCCCAGTCCATCATCATCGTGCCGGGCACGCTGGCGCAGTTCTCCAACGTGGGGGTACTGCGCGACCTGTCCCAGGCGTTCCAGCCGGGCACGTGGGTCTACTACGTGACCTACATGGCGCTGATCATCTTCTTCACGTTCTTCTACACCGCGATCATCTTCAACCCCGTGGACCTGGCCGAGAACCTGAAGAAGCAGGGCGGGTTCATCCCCGGCGTGAAGCCGGGCGCGCGGACCGCCGAGTACATCGACCACGTGTTGTCGCGGGTGACGCTGCCGGGCTCGCTATTCCTCACCGCGATCGCGATCCTGCCGATCATCCTGCTCGACCGCTTCAACGTCCCGTTCGCCTTTGGCGGCACCTCGCTGCTGATCGTGGTGGGCGTGGCGCTGGACACCGTGCAGCAGATGCAGCAACATATGATTCTGCGGCAGTACGACGGGTTCATGAAGCAGGGGCGTATCCGGTTCCGCGGCCGGCAACGCTTCATGTAGCGCAGGCGAGACGTCAGGGGTGATGGGCGAGGGGTGATGGGTGATGGGCTCCAAAGGCCGCTCCCCTGTCACCCCTCGCGCCTCACGCCTCACCTTTCACTCGCTCCGAAGGAGCGTCGAATGTACCTCATGATCCTCGGGGCCCCGGGCTCCGGCAAAGGGACGCAGGGCAAGTTGCTCGCCGAGCACCTCGGCGTGCCGCAGGTCTCGACGGGCGAGCTGCTGCGGGCGGCGGTGAAGGGCGGCACGCCGCTCGGCGTCAGGGCCAAGGGGTTCATGGACCAGGGGCTCCTGGTGCCCGATGAGATCATCTTCGGGCTGATCCGCGAGATCCTGGGCTCGCCGCCCGCGCAGCGGGGCGTGCTGATGGACGGCTTCCCGCGCACCATCCCGCAGGCCGAGGCGGTGGACGGGATGCTGGTTGAGCGGAGCGCGCGGGTGGACCGGGTGCTGGTGCTCGACGTGGACGAGGAGGAGCTGGTCCAGCGGCTCCTCGGCCGCGCGGCCAAGGAAGGCCGCAGCGACGACAACATCGACTCGATCCGGCAGCGGCTGAAGGTCTACCACGCGCAGACCGCGCCGCTCATCGACTTCTACGAGCGCCGCGGCGTCGTGCGGCGCGTGCCGGGGATGGGGAGCGTCGAGGAGATCCAGGTCCGAATGCGGGAGACCGTCCGGGCGTGATCACGGTCAAGTCGCCGCGCGAGATCGAGCAGATGAGCCGGGCCGGCCGGATCGTGGCCGGCACGCTCGGGCGGGTCGCGACGCAGGCGGCACCCGGCGTCTCGACCTGGGAGCTGGACCGGCTCGCCGAGGAGTTCATCCGCTCGCACGAGGGGGCGATCCCCTCGTTCAAGGGGCTCTACGGCTTCCCGGCGACGCTGTGCACCTCGATCAACTGCGAGGTGGTGCACGGCATCCCCTCGAAGAAGCGCGTGCTGCTGGAGGGCGACATCGTCAGCGTGGATGTCGGGGTCTGCGTCGGCGGGCTGCACGCCGACGGCGCCGTCACGGCCACGGTGGGCGAGATCGCGCCCGAGACCGCGCGCCTCCTCGAGACGACGCGGCGCGCGCTGGTGGCGGGGATCGCCGCCGCGCGCGCCGGCAACCACGTCGGCGACATCGGCTTCGCCGTGCAGCAGGTGGCGGAAGCGGCGGGCTACAGCGTGGTGCGCGAGCTGGTGGGCCACGGGATCGGCACCCAGTTCCACGAGGAGCCGCAGGTGCCGAACTTCGGCACGCCGCACCACGGCGCGCGGCTGGTGCCGGGCATGACCATCGCCATCGAGCCGATGGTCAACGTGGGCGGTCCGGAGATCCGCACGCTGACCGACCGCTGGACCGTCGTCACCGCCGACGGCTCGCTCTCGGCGCACTTCGAGCACACGGTCGTGATCACGGAGAATGGGGCGAGGATCCTGACGAAGACGGACGGCCTGGAGCCGCGGGCCGTCAGCCCTAGCCGTCAGATCTCGGCGACGTAGGTTTCCCGCTTGACCTCGCTGAACCCCCGCGCAAGGTAGTTGGGCAGCGCGGCCGGATGGTCCAACGTGCAGGTGTGGAGCCAGACGCGCGTGGCGCCGATCGCCCACGCCGTCTCGACCGCGCAGGTGAGCAGGTGCTTGCCGAATCCCTTCCCCTGGAACTTCGGCACGAGGCCGAAGAGCGCGATCTCGACCGCGCCGTCCTCCTCGGTGCGCAGCTCGAAGAACCCCGCCAGGTCGCCGTCCCAGCTGAGGATCCACACGCCGAAACCGGGCTGCGTGACGTACTCCCGCCACGCCTGCTCGGTCCATTGGTAGCGGTCCACCCAGTGGTAGGCCTCGCCCACTTCGCTGTACAACCGGCGCGACAGCTCCACGGTGCACACGGGCACGCGCGCCAAGCGGAGCAGGGGATCGTCGAGCTTGAACGGCGCGAGCTGGCCCGGCTCGGCCAGCTCCAGGTACGTGCGGACGACCTCGACCCTGCGCGTCACGCGCCGCCGATCGCCGCCTCGACGAGCGCGGCGGCCCGGTCGGCATCCGCGCGCGCCTCCGCGGCCAGCCGCTGCGCTTCGGCGACGAGCGGCGCGGCCGCGGCGGGATCGGGCATCCCCGCCACGTTGATCCGCACGTTGTAGGCCGCGCCGCGCGCCGCGGCGCCGGCGAGCAAGGCCGCCACGCCGGCGTCCGACGCGGCGTTCCGGTTGCCGGCCTCGGCCGCACGCGCGGCCAGCGCCGCGACGTCGCGCGCCGCACGCAGTGTCTCGAGCGGTACCCGGCTGGCGCCGAGGAGCGCGGCCTGGACCGCCGCCGCGCGCTCGGCCCCGCGGTCCTTCGGGATCGCGTACGCCGCGCTCACGGCGTTGAAGGCCTCCGCATCCTCGTCGCCGAGCCGCACGAGCCGGGCGCGCAGCGTCTCGGCGCGCCCCTGGAGCATGCGGAACTCGCCGTCCACCGCGGCGTACTTCTTTCGCCCCACCGTGAGGCGCGCCACCATTTCGGCGAGCGCCGCCGCCATCGCCCCCGCGACGGCGGACACCGTGCCGCCTCCCGGGGTCGGCGTCGCCGAAGCCACCGCGTCCATCCACTCGCCGAGCGACGGCCCCGCCGAACGGCGCACCTGCTCCTCGAGGACGTGCTCCTTCACCGGCTCGCGCAGCCTGAGGTGGGCCTGGGCCGCGCCGTGCACCGCACGCTCCGGCACGAGGCCGACGATCTCGCTCCATCCCGCGTCCGCCCCGGCCTCGCGCGCCGCGGCCGCGACGGCGTCGAACGCGACGTGCACGGGCGTCGTGTCGGTGTCCAGGAGGTTCATCGAGACCTGTGGCTCGCCGCCCACCGTCATGCCCATGGCCTGCACGGCCGGCAGCCCGCCGCTCGAGGCGCGGACCTGCTTGGCGATGGCCTTCGCGAGCGCCTCGTCACCGCCCGCGAGGTACACGTTGTAGGCGACGAGGAACGGCCGCGCACCCACCGCCGTGGCGCCCGCCGTGGGGTGGATGCGCGCCGGTCCGAAGTCGGGGTCCTTCTCCGGGTTCGCCCCGATCTCCTCGCGCAGGCCCTCGAATTCCCCCTTGCGCACGTCGGGCAGCCGCTCGCGCGCGGGCCGCGTGGCGGCACGGGCGTAGAGAAACACCGGGATCCCCAGCTCCGTCCCGAGGCGCTCGCCGAGCCGCTTGGCGAGCGCGACGCAGTCATCCATCGTGACGCCCTCGAGCGGCACGAACGGGACGACGTCGGCGGCGCCCATGCGCGGGTGCTCGCCCTGGTGCACGCGGAGGTCGATGCGCTCGCTCGCCGTCCGCACCGCGCGGAACGCGGCCTCGAGAGCCGCGTCCGGCGGCGCGACGAACGTGAACACGGATCGGTTGTGGTCGGCATCGGCCTGTACGTCGAGGAGCCGGACGCCGGGCACGGACGTGAGGGCGGCCGCCAGGGCGTCGAGCGTCTCGCGGCTCCGGCCTTCGCTGAAGTTGGGAACGCACTCGACGAGGGGCATGGAGAAAAGCGGGTCTTAGGTCATGGGTCTTGGGGTCATGCAAGGTAGGCGCTGGCTACTGAGAAGCCAACCACCAGACCTAAGACCTAAGACCTAAGACCTAAGACCTAAGACCCCTGTTGCAGCACTCCGAGCAGCCAGGCGTGGATCGCGGGGTTCCCCGCCACGATCGGGCCCTGGCGGATGACGTCGTCCTCGCCGAGCAGGCCGGTCACCCGGCCGCCGGCTTCGCGCACGATGAGCGTGCCCGCGGCGACGTCCCACGGCGCGAGCACGAGCTCCCAGAAGCCGTCGTAGCGCCCCGCCGCGACGTCGCACAGATCGAGCGCCGCCGAGCCCGGCCGCCGGACCCCCGCCGCGCGTGACATGACGGCGGCGAACTGCCTCTGGTAGCGCGGGAGCAGGTGGACGTACTTGAAGGGGAAACCGGTGCCGATGAGGGCGTGCTTCGGCTCGGCGACGCGCGAGACCGCCAGCCGAGCGCCGTCCTGCCAGGCGCCGCCCCCGCGTACCGCGTGGTAGCGGATGCCGGGCGGCACGTGGCGCACCACGCCGACGATCGGAACACCGTCGAGGACGGCCCCGATCGAGACGGCGTAGTATGGGAAACGGTGCAGGAAGTTCGTGGTGCCATCCAGCGGGTCCACCACCCAGACGAGGCCCGTGCCGAGCGCGCCCGGCGTCAGCTCCTCGCCCACCACCCGGCTGCCGGGTGCGGCACCGAGCAGCGTCCCTGCGACGATGCGCTCGGTCTCGCGGTCCACCTCGGTCACGAAGTCTCCGTGGCCCTTCTCGGACCACGCCTCCGGCGCGAGCCGACCCTCCTGCTCGCGGAGGAAGGCGGCCGCCCGGTCGGCGGCAAGTTGCGCTGCCTCCAGCAGTTGCGTGGTGTCGTTCACTTGTCCGGGCCTCGGCGCATCCTTAGCTTGCGCTCCTATGTCTCGCGTCTTCAGCGGCATCCAGCCCTCGGGCGAGCTGCACGTCGGCAACTACCTCGGCGCGGTGAAGAACTGGGTCGCACTCCAGGACCGCCACCAGTGCCTGTTCTGCATCGTGGACCTGCACGCCGTCACCCAGCCCTACGAGGCGGCGGAGCTGGAGCAGCGCACCCTCGACATGGCGGCGGGACTGCTCGCGGCCGGGCTCGACCCCGAGAAGTGCACGATCTTCGTACAGTCGCACGTGGCCGAACACGCCGTGCTCGCCTGGGCCTTCAACGCCGTCACGCCGCTGGGCGAGCTGGAGCGGATGACGCAGTTCAAGGACAAGTCGGCGCGCCTCGAGAGCGTGCCGGCCGGGCTGCTCAATTATCCCGTGCTCCAGGCGGCTGACATCCTCCTCTACAAGGCCGACCGCGTGCCGGTCGGCGAGGATCAGCTCCAGCACCTCGAGCTGGCGCGGGAGATCGCCCGCCGCTGGAACGCGCGCTACGCTGTCGAGTACTTCCCCGAGCCCCAGCCGATGCTCTCGCCCGTTACGCGCATCGCGGGCCTCGACGGCCAGGCGAAGATGTCCAAGAGCCTCGGCAACACGATCGGGCTGCTCGACGGCCCCGAGGTCATCTGGGAGAAGCTGCGCCCGGCGATGACCGACCCGGCCCGCAAGACGAAGAAAGACCCCGGCACCCCGGAGGTCTGCAACATCTACCGGCTCCACCAGTCCTTCTCGAGCGCGGACGAGGTGGCGACGGTGGCCGCCAAGTGCCGGAGCGCCGGCTGGGGCTGCCTCGACTGCAAGCGCCTGCTGGCGGACAATATGATAGCCGCCCTGGCTCCCGTTAGGGAGCGCGCGGCCGCGATCCAGGCCCGGCCGGGGTACGTCCGGGAGGTGCTCGCGGCCGGGGCGGCCCGTGCGCGGGCGCTGGCGCGGGAGACGATGGGGGAGGTGGGCCGCATCATGGGCTTCCTGCCCCCCGCGGTGTAGATTACCGCTTCTGCCGGGGGTAGCCGAGCCGACATGGAAAAGATCATCCAGGCCGCCGTAGAACGGGGCGCCTCGGACCTGCACATCAAGGCCGGGGACGCGTTCCGGGCGCGCATCGACGGCAAGCTCGTCCCCCTGACCAAGCAGCGCCTCACCCCCGAGCAGACCAAGGCCATCGCGCTGCGCTTCATCCCCAACGAGGAGGACCGGGTCCGGATCGACAAGATCCAGGACTACGACTGCTCGTGGGGGGCGCCCGGCATCGGGCGGTTCCGGATCAACATCCTGCGGCAGCGCTCGTCGTTCATGATCGTGATGCGGGTGATCCCGTTCGAGGTGCCGACGTTCGAGTCGCTTGGCCTGCCGACGGTGCTCCAGCAGGTCGCGATGGCCGAGCGCGGGATGATCCTGGTGACGGGCGTGACCGGCAGCGGCAAGAGCAGCACGCTCGCGGCGATCGTGAACTACATCAACCGCGCGATGCAGAAGCACATCGTGACGCTCGAGAACCCGATCGAGTTCCTGCACCGCGACCTGCTCAGCTCGCTCACCCAGCGCGAGATCGGCACCGACACCGAGAGCTTCAAGTCCGGGCTGCGCGCCGCGCTGCGTCAGGACCCCGACGTGATCCTGATCGGCGAGATGCGCGACCCCGAGACGATCGACACGGCGATGAAGGCGTCGGAGACGGGCCACCTCCTGCTCTCCACGCTGCACACGCCGGACGCGACGACGACCATCAGCCGCGTCATCGCGATGTTCTCGCCCGAGGAGCAGGCGATTGTCCGGGTGCGGCTCGCCGACGCGCTGCACGCGGTGGTCTCCCAGCGCCTGCTGCCCAAGAAGGACGGGCACGGCCGCGTGGCCGCGCTCGAGGTCATGCAGGTGACGGCCACCATCAAGGACCTGATCCTGGACCCCAACCGCACCAGTGAGATCAAGGAGTTCATCGCCGAGGGACGGGAGCAGTACGGGATGCAGACGTTCGACCAGCACCTGATGGACCTGGTTCAGAACGACATCGTGGACTACGCGACCGCGGTCGTCAACTCCTCGAACCCGTCGGACTTCGAGCTGCAGATGAAGACCTTCCGCCGGCGCTCGCGCGCCAGCGTTGCCGCGGCGCCTGCCGCGGGCGCGGCCAAGAAGGCCGCGCCGCCCGCGCCGGCCGACGACAAGCCGGCCGGTTTCACCGACGACCTGTCGAGCATGCTCCAGCCGTGAGGCCGTCGGGCCTCGAGGGGGTCATCGCCCCCACCCCCACGCCGTTCGATCCCGAAACCGGGGACTTGGCGCCGGTCGCCCTGCGCCAGATGGCCCGCGCCCTGCTGGCGGCGGGCCTCGACGGCCTCGTAGTCGCGGGCTCCACGGGCGAGGGCGAGCTGCTCGACGACGCTGAGCGCGTGCGGCTGGTCGAGTGGCTGCGCGACGTGGTGCCCGAGGAGCACTGGCTGATCGCGGGCGCCGGGGCCGAGTCCACGCGCGCCACGATCCGTGCCTGCGAGGCGGTCGGCGCGGCCGGCGCCGACGCGGCGCTCGTGCGCCCGCCGGCGTACTACGGCGCGGTGCTCCCATCCGCGGCCATCGCGGAGCACTACCAGCGCGTCGCGGACGCGAGCCCGGTGCCGCTCATCGTCTACAACATCCCTAGGTACACGCACGTCATGCTGCATGACAGCGTGTTGCGCGCGCTCGCGGAGCACGAGCGGGTCATCGGCTTCAAGGACTCTTCGGGAGACCTGAAGGTGTTCGCCGCGTTCCGGGCGGCCGCACCCCGCGTCACGGCGCTGATGGGGAGCGGGCACCTCTTCTACCCGGCGCTGGAGATGGGTGCCGCGGGCGGCGTGCTCGCCATGGCGTGTTTCGCCGCGGAACCGTGCGCCGCGCTCTACCGCGCCTTCCGCGCCGAGGACCGCCAAACGGCCGGCGCGATCCAGGAGCGGCTCGCCCCCCTCGCGCGCGACATCGTGGCCGCGCTCGGCCCGGCGGGGATCAAGGCGGCGATGGACGTCGTCGGGCTGCCGGGCGGGCCGGTGCGCGCGCCGCTCGCGCCGCTGGACGCCCGCCAGCTCGCGCGGGTCGCCGCTTGCCTAGCGGCGGCGGGCCTCAAGGCCGCTGCCTGACGGCGCGCCGATCCATGTTCGGTCCCGACCTCCGCTGCCTCGTGGTCGTCGGCGCCCAGTGGGGCGACGAGGGGAAGGGCAAGGTCGTGGACGCCCTCGCCGAGCACGCCGACCTCGTCGTGCGCTACCAGGGTGGGGCCAACGCCGGCCACACGGTGGATGCCCCGGGCGGCGAGTTCGTGCTCCACCAGATCCCCTCGGGCATCCTGCACCTCGGGACGCGCTGCGTCATCGGCAACGGCGTGGTGCTCGACCCCGAGACGCTGTTCCAGGAGATCGACGCGCTCACGGCCAGGGGGGTCCCGATGCAGGGCCGCCTCGTCGTCAGCGACCGCGCGCACCTGGTCCTGCCGTATCACAAGTTCCTCGATAGCGAGAGCGCGCGCAGCCGGAAGATCGGGACGACGGCGCGCGGCATTGGCCCGGCGTACGAGGACAAGTACGGCCGCCGCGGCGTGCGGGTGGGCGACCTCCGCCACCCGCGGATCGTCGCGAAGCTCGTCGAGGCGGGCACGCAGCGCGCCAACGCCATGCTCCAGCTCCAGGGCTCGAGGAAGCGCTGCACGGCGGCCGAGATCCTGGCCATGCTGGACGCGCTGGCGCCGCGGCTCCTGCCGTTCGTGGAGGACGCGGGACTGCTCGTCACGCGGACGCTGCAGGGCGGCGGCCGGGTGCTGCTCGAGGGGGCGCAGGGCGCGCTCCTCGACGTGGATCACGGCACCTATCCGTTCGTCACGTCGTCGAGCACCACCGCCGGCGGGGCCGCCACCGGAGCCGGCATCGGCCCGACGGCGATCGATGCCGTCCTCGGCGTCGTGAAGGCGTACACCACGCGCGTCGGCAACGGCCCGCTGCCCACCGCGGCGGGCGAGCGAGAGGGCGCACGCCTGCGCGAGCTGGGAGACGAGTTCGGTGCCACGACGGGGCGGCCGCGCCGCTGCGGGTGGTTCGATGCGATGGTGGTACGGTACTCGGCGCGCGTGAACGGTCTCGGCGCTCTCGCCGTAACCAAGCTCGACGTCCTCGACAGCTTCGACGAACTGCCCGTGTGCACGCACTACACGCTGGCGGGCGACCGGATCGACGAGCTGCCCGACAACGTGGCCACGCTCGAGGAGGTCGAGCCCGTCTACGAGCGGCTCCCGGGCTGGCGGAGGGCGACCGGGGCCGCCGGCAGGCTGGAGGACCTGCCGAAGCAGGCGCGCGCTTACCTCGACCGCCTTCAGGAGCTCGCCGGCGCGCCGATACGCTATGTGGGCGTGGGGACCAAGCGGGATCAGCTCATCGAGGTTGGGCCGTGAAGACGCTCGGCCGCGTTGTCGCTGTTCTCGCCGCGCTCCTCCTCCTGGTGGTCGCGGCGGTTTCGTTTCTGCTGGTTCGGTCGGTGCCGCCGCTGGCGGGGTCGGAGACGCTGCCGGGCCTGGGCGCCGACGTCCAGGTCGCGTGGGACAGCCTCGCGATCCCCCACATCACGGCCTCCACGGACCGCGACGCGTTCATGGCCCTCGGCTACCTGCACGCGCGCGACCGGCTGTGGCAGATGGAGGCGCTCCGGCGCACCGCGGAGGGTCGGCTGTCCGAGATCCTCGGCCCGGCGGCGGTCGAGACCGACCGGTTCCTGCGCTCGCTCGACATCCTGCACGCCGCGGAGAGCGCGCTAACGCTCGTGCCGCCCGAGACGCGGGCCCTCCTGGACGCCTACCTGGAGGGCATCAATCGCTGGGCCCTTCACCCGACGCGGCCGCTGCCGCCGGAGTTCCAGCTGCTGCGCATCCGACCGGAGCCGTGGACGGCGCGCCAGGTCTACAGCGTCGCGCGCCTCATGGCGTGGGACCTGGTGAACGCCAGCGTCGAGCTGTCGCTGGCGCGCGCGGCGGCGCGCGTGGGGCCGGAGCGGGTAAGGGAGCTGTTTCCCGTGTATCCCGAGAGCGGCGCGGTCATCCTGCCGCCAGGCAGCGGCACGTGGAAGGCGTCAGTCGGCAGGGGGCGCAGAGGCGCAGTGGGCGCAGTCGGTTGGCGGCGGTCAGCGGTCAGCTGGCTTCCGAGCTACCGGCTGAGCGAAGCCGCCGTACCGATCATCCCGCCGCGCGCCGCCGAGATCCTCGATGCCGTGGCGATGGCGCGGGCGTCGAACTCGTGGGTGCTCGCCCCGGCGCGCTCGCGTTCGGGCAAGCCGATTCTCGCCAGCGACCCGCACCTCGCCTTCCGGGCCCCGTCGCTCTGGTACCTCGCCGCGATCGAGAGCCCGGGCTTCCAGGTGGCCGGCGCGACGATCCCGGGGCTGCCGGCCGTCGTTCTCGGCCGCAACCGGCGGATCGCGTGGGGGCTGACGAACATCGAGGCGGACGACGTGGATTACGTGATCGAGCGCCTGTCGCCCGATTCCGCGCGGGTCCTGACGCCGTCGGGGTGGGTGCCGGTTGAGGTGGTGCGCGACTCGATCCGCGTGCGGGGGCGGTCCGCCGTGCCCTTCGCCCTGCGCCGCACGGCGCACGGTCCGCTGCTCGACGACGGCCGCGGCGTCGGCGGTGCGCGCGGCGAAGGGTGGATCGAGGCGCTGGCGATGCGGTGGAACGCGCACGACCCGAGCGACGAGCTGACCGCGCTGCTCGGCGTGGACCGCGCGGGGAGCTGGGAGGAGTTCCTGGCGGCGGTATCGCGCTTCAAGTCGCCGGAGCAGAACTGGGTCTATGCCGACGTAGACGGCAACATCGGCTACACGGCCAGCGGCGCGATCCCGGCGCGGCGCTCGGGCGTGGGCCTGCTGCCGACCCCCGGCTGGACGGACGAGGGGCGCTGGGAGCGTTACCTCGACTTCGCCGAGCTGCCGCGGGCGTTCAACCCGCCGGAGGGGTTCGTCGTCACCGCGAACAACCGGGTCGTGGGGGCCGAGTATCCGCACCTGCTCGCCAACAACCCGGGCATGCCGTACCGGGCGGAGCGGATCCGCGAGCTGATCCTCGGCGGCGGACCGTTTACGGCCGACGACGCGCAGCGAATGCAGATGGACACGCTGGATGTGTTCGCGCGGTGGGCAAAGCCCCTCGCGGCAACGGCGGCGGAGAGCGTCGGGCGGGAGGACGTCGCGGCGGCGCTGCGGCGCTGGGACGGCACGATGGGCGCCGACGCCGTGGAGCCGGCGGTGTTCTACGTCTGGTACCGCGCGCTGCAGCGGATGACCTACGAGGACGAGCTCGGTGGCTACGCGCCGACCGCACCCCTGCACGCGTGGCTCCGCTCTGGAGCGAGCCCGTGGTTCGACGACGTGCGCACGCCGGAGCGTGAGGACCTGGCCGCGCTCGCCGCGCGTGCGATGCGGGAAGCGCTCGCGCGGGCGGACGGCGTTCCCTGGGGCCGGATCCACACCACCACGTCGGCGCATTCGCTGCGCGGTGTGGGCGTGGTGAACGCCCTGCTGCGCCTCACCCTCGGCCCGTTCCCGCGCGCCGGGTCGCTGTACACGGTGAACGTCGCCGATTTCGGCGCGCTCGCGCCGCCGTTCCGCAACACCCACGGCGCCTCGTTCCGTCAGGTCGTGGACCTGGCCGACGTCGGTGGGGCGCGGATGATCATCACGACGGGCCAATCCGGGAATCCGGTCTCGCGCCACTACCGCGACCAGCGGCCGCTGTGGTGGAGCGGACAACTGCGGATGGTTCCGCTGGGCCCGGGGAAGGTGGCCGGCGTCGCCCTGCTCAGGCTGACAGCAATCCGTGGCCGCGCGCGGCGCTAGAGGAGGTTCTTGATCCGCTCCCTGAGGGCAGCCAGCGGGCCGGCCGTCGCGCGGTCATGGCGGTGGTAGACGTAGTAGTTGTAGTACTTTCCGCGCTCGCGCTCGACGCCGTTGAGCACCGTGCCCGCGACCCGGGCCTGCACGCGCCGCAGTTGCTCGATGGCGCGCTGGGCGGCCAGCTCCTCGGTTTCCCCCGCCCGCAGCACCAGGATCACCGCGTCCGACGAGGCGCCGAGCACCGTTGCATCGGTGACGGCCAGCGTCGGCGGCGAGTCGAAGATGATGGTGTCGTACTGCCCGCGCAGCTGCTCGAGCAGGCGGTGCATCGCCTCGGAGCCCAGGAGTTCCGACGGGTTCGGCGGGAGGGCGCCGGCGGGTAGGACGTCGAGCTTCGGGATCACGTTCGGCCGGATCGCCTCGCGCAGCATCGCCTTGCCCACCAGCACGTCGGTCAGCCCCGGCTCCTGGACCAGGTCGAAGGCGCGGTGCACGAGCGGCCGGCGCAGGTCCGCGTCCACGAGCAGGGTGGGCGTGCCCTGCTGCGCCAGGGTGATCGCGAGGTTGGCCGCGGTCGTGCTCTTCCCCTCGCCCGGGCCCGGGCTCGTCACGACGAGCAGCTGCAGCGCCCGCTGCTCGGCGTTCACGAAGGTGACGTTGGTGCGCAGCGCGCGGTACGCCTCGCTGGTCGGGTCGTCGGGACTGTGGAGCGACACCAGCGGGATCGCCTGCCGCCGCCGGCCGTTCCCGGACTGCGCGCCGCGCCCTTTCGGCTCGAAGGGGATGAGCCCCAGCACCGGGACGTCGAGCGCCCGCTCCACATCGGCCGACGACTTGATCGTCTGGTCGAGGTACTCGAGGAAAAACGCGCCGACCACGCCGAGGAACAGGCCTACCACGAGGCCGATCGTCATCTTCTGGCGCGTCGTCATGCCGATGTGCCCCGCGACCGTCGCGTACTCGACGATCTGGATGTACGGGGCGATCGTGGCGGCCGAGATGCGCGCCGCCTCGAGCTGCGAGAGCAGGTACTTGTACGTCTCGTTCTGCAGCTCGCTCTCGAGCGTGAGCTGCGCGAGCTGGGTCTGCTTGCCGGGGTACGTGGCGAGGCGCGCGCGCAGGTCGCTGATGCTCTGGGTCAGCGAGGCAATGGTCGCCTCGAGCCCGCGGATCGTGGCGGACGCGGCGGCGCTGAGCGCGCGCGAGCCCTGCTGGATGCGCTGGTCGATCGCCTGCACTTGCGGACTGGCCTCGCGCATGCCCAGACTGCCGGCGACCAGCGTGCGCCGATCGTCATAGAGCTTCAGCAGGCTCTCCATCTGATACGTGATCGCGGGATTGTCCGCCACGCCGGGGACCCCGGCCAGGCTGTTGAGCACGTCGATGGTGACGTCCTGGCCGGTGCCGACGATGCCGCGGAGCGTCGCCAGGTCGAGCAGCTTCCGTTCCTTGTCCCGCTCGGACTCCTGGATCGAGTTGATCAGGGCGACCTCTTCGGCCGAGAGGTCGGTCGTGTGCTGCGTCTCCCGGTACGATTGGACCCGG
>Ga0256868_10000531_pt1 | contig 22199 bp, 17 predicted proteins | sample RVTome_13_FD_187341 | JGI IMG/M metagenome (GOLD analysis project Ga0256868, IMG submission 187341) | Soil microbial communities from uranium-contaminated site in the Upper Colorado River Basin, Wyoming, United States - RVT92D227 HiSeq ...
TCTCTGGATAGACATACCATACAATATCTTCCCATCCTCACCTCTTACCGCGCTGGCGCTGAGCAGGATCGTGCGTCTGGCTCCGTCCTTGGTGACGATACGAATCTCTTGATCCTTGACGCTCCCCGTCTCCTTCCACTGAGCGAAGAGTTCCTTCGCCTTTGGCAATGACTCGGGCGAATAGATGCTTTCGAGCGGTTTACCGATTAACTCCTTTTTTTTATAGCCTAGTGTCTCCAGGGCGGCGTTATTGACATCGAGTATAATGCCCTCCGGTGAGATCATATAGCAGTATTCCGGTTCGTTTTCAAAGAATTGTCTGAAGCGCTCCTCGTTCTCCCGCAGCGAATTCTCAGCCTCTTTCCGTTCGGTAATATCTATCATGGCCACTTGTAAAGCGGGCCTGCCTTGATACTCGATGCGGCTGGCAAATGTTTCTACCCAGCGCACCGATCCATCCTTCCGAATGACGCGGAACTCGTAGTGCTGGCGGGCAGGTCTTTCTTCTATGCGATCCTGAACATGTCCCCAGGCGAGCTCCTGATCGTCCGGATGCACCAGATTTCTCACCTGTTTGGGAGAGAGGGCCAGCAGCTCCTCCTCGGTATAACCCAGCATCTTGGCATAGGTAGAGTTGACGAACACCTCTCTCCCCTCTTGGAGGATGTGCAGACCCTGCAGAGAGTGTTCGACCACCGCCCGATATGCCTCCTCTGCCCGCTGCTTCTCCTTCAAGGCGCGCCGCTGCTGGAGCACCTTTGCGATGACCGACGGAAGAAGCTCAAGATATCCTGCTGCCGTATCCTTGACGATGTAGTCATACGCACCCAGCTTCATGGCCTCCACTGCCACGTGCTCATCACCAGTACCAGTAATCATAATCGTGGGCGGCAAAAGGCCCCGAGAACCCAAGATGCGGAGCACCTCCAGCCCATCGTAGACGGGCAACGATTGGTCTACGAACAATATGTCATAAGAGTCGGCCTCATACTTGGCAATTCCCTCCGCGCCGTCGGCGGCGATATCGACGATATACCCCGCCTTCCCCAGCCTCTTCTGCATCAGTCGGGCCAGGCCTGGATCGTCCTCGATGTACAGGATGCGAATGCGGTTTGAGGTCGCCATCTGTTACTTTCCTACCCCTCCGTCTCCATTGGGCATCGTTGCCACCAAAAGGAAGAGCCCGAGTTTGCGGATGGCTTCAGAAAACTGTTCGTAGTCCACAGGCTTGGTGATGTAGACGTTGCAGCCGAGTTCGTAGCACCTCCTTACCTCTCGGGGATCGTCGGTGGTGGTGAGGATAACCACGGGGGTGCGTTTGGTGCGCTCGTCCTTTTTCATGCGTTCGAGCACCTGGTAGCCATCGAGCACCGGCATATTGAGGTCAAGCATTACCAACAGGTGCGAGGTATGTTTGTTGTTAACATACTCCCCTTCGCAGAATAAATAATCGAGGGCCTCCTGCCCATTGGTGGCGAAGGCGATCTCGTTTTTGATATTGGCTCGGCGCAGGTTCTTCTCGATCAAGCGGGTGTGGCCTGGGTCGTCCTCTACCAAGAGGATAGTGACATCTTGGATATCAGACATGGGCGTCTCCTTTTGTACAGCCGTTGTGCATCTTTTTATCTTCATACATACGTCGGTCCGCTTCGTTCAGGATTTCTTCCACAGATTTATGATCTTTGGGATACCAGTAGGCGCTGCCGATAGAGAGTGTAACCGGAAAGTCTATCCGCCCCTCCTTTTTGTTGTGGAAGGTAAAATTTTTGGCGATGCGTTGCTTGACAACGTCTGCCTCTCCGTCTGTCTCAAGCAGGATAAGCAAAAACTCATCCCCGCCATAGCGGATTACGATATCCGTCTCCCTCACCGATTCGCGCAGCGATCGTGCGACTTCCTTGAGGACCTCGTCTCCCTCCTGGTGTCCGTATCGATCGTTGATCTCTTTAAATCTATTGACGTCGACCATCAAGAAGGCCATGGAGTGTTTGTAGCGCTTTGAGCGCTGGATCTCCCGATCGATGATTTTGTTAAGGTAATAGCGGTTGTGAAGTCCGGTCAAGGAATCATGGATAGCCTGTTCCTTGAGTTCATCTTGAAGGCGGATTCGTTTGATCGCTGCTGCCGTGTGGCCGAGCAACAGCTCGAGTAGTCTCGTATCATCTTCCGTGAAGGCATCAGGCGCGATGGAAGCCACTTGAAATACGCCGAGGTCTCCGATAGGGGCGCTGACCAGGGAGAGGTATTCTAACTGGAAGGGCCGGGCCTTCGGGGCCTTTCTCATCTCCCCAACGATATACATCTTGCCATTTCTATAGGTTTTTCCCATCAGCCCATCATCCACCGATGTCGATGGGGTTTCATCAGGGTAGGGAGGGGGGTCGGACATCTTGGTGACGATCTGCCGTCCTTCAACCATCCCCAGGCTGCAGAAGGAAAAGGTGAGGATTTTTTTTGCCGCATCAACGACCAGATGGTATACCTCTTCTTCGCTGGTACAGGCTGATAGACGACGCGCTACGTCATGAAGTTTCTCCAACTTTTCTCTCGATTCTCTCACCGCTTCTTCCGCACGCACGCGATCGGTGATATCTTCGTAGGTAACAAAGAGATCTCCGTGTTTCATCGTGATGGGCCTCACATAGATAACCTTTTTTGCACCATCCCTGCAGGTCACGTTAAATACTCGAGGCCGGAACTCTTCTCCCCGCGACTTCTTCAAATCTTGGATCCAGGTTGTAACGACGCTGTCCCGATAACCTTCGTCAGGGTATGCCTTGGCAAACCATTCCCGTTCCGTCGGAACATCTTCTAGCGTATATCCGAAGATCTCGGTAAATGTGTGGTTGATATAGTTAAAACGGTTTTCTTCCCCGATAATGGACACGCCGAGGGGAGACTCCTCTACGAGGGTTTGAAATTTTTCTTGTTCTTTTCGTAGCGCCTCCTCCGCTTCCTGTTTTTCCTTGACGGCGCTTCGCTGTTGCAGTGCTTTTTTGATGACGGAAGGAAGCAAGCTGAGATATCCACCATCTACATCTTTGACTATGTAATCGTCGGCACCCAGCTTCATGGCCTCCACGGCCACCCGCTCATCACCGGTGCCGGTGATCATAATCGTCGGCGGGAGGGTGCCATGGGAACCTAAGATGCGGATCACCTCCAGCCCGTCATGGATAGGCAACGACTGATCTACTAAGACGACATCATAGGGATTGGCATGGTACTTGGCGATCCCCTCCTTACCATCGGTGGCGATATCAACGGTATACCCCGCCTTCCCCAGCCTCTTCTGCATCAGTCGGGCCAGGCCGGGATCGTCCTCTACGTAGAGGATGCGTATGGGTTTCACTTGATCCACCGTGTGTTAGCCTCCATCCGGTATCATCAAGACTGCCATGAAGAGGCCGAGCTTTCGAATGGCATCGGAGAACTGTTCGTAGTCCACCGGCTTGGTAACATAGACATTACAGCCGAGCTCATAACAACGGGCGACTTCACGGGTGTCATCAGTGGTGGTTAGGATAATTACCGGGATACGCTTGGTGCGCTCATCGTGCTTCATGCGCTCAAGCACCTGGTAGCCGTCGAGCACCGGCAGGTTGAGGTCGAGCAGCACCAAGAGCGAGGGGGGACGGCCATTGCTGAAGAGGTAATCGACTGCCTGCTGACCGTCAGTAACGTGTACGATATCGTTCGTTAGGTTCGCCCGGCGCAGATTCTTCTCAATCAGGCGGGCATGGCCAGGGTCATCTTCTACCAGGAGGATAGTGACTTCTGGGATATCAGACATCGGATGCTCCTTGTTTAAAGGTGGTTGAGATGGTGAAGGTAAGGGTTGTGCCCCTGCCCAGCTCTGACTCGCACGAAATGCGGCCGCCGTGGCGGCGCACCAGGGTCTGGACGTAGGCAAGCCCCATGCCTTCCCCCGGCGTATCCTGCTTGCCTGCCCGGCGGAAGGGGGCAAAGACCTTGTGCATATCTTCCTTGGCGATGCCGCGGCCGGTATCTTGGATGGTAAAGATCGTCTCACCATTGTTGGCTTCGGCACCGACCTCGATACGGCAGGGGCGCTCGGAATCGACATATTTGACGGCATTACTCAGGATATTGCCGATGATCCGCTCCATGGCAATGCGGTCGGCGACGACCTGCGGCAGGGATCCGACATGCACCTCTATCCCCTGTCCCTTGATCTGGTGCGACATACTTTCCAAGGCCGCCTGAACCAGGGCATTCACATCGAGAAGCTCGGGCTTGAGGTCTTGCCTACCTAAACGGGACAATATCAAGATAGCGTTGATAAAGCTGTCCATACGGGAGACCGAGTTGGCAATAAATTCCAGGGCCTCAGGCACGTCCTCGTGCAGGGCCATAGCCACTTCGGTGCGCTTTTCATCACGTAAATGCGGCAGGGCTGCCTCAAAATTGGCGCCGATCACCCCCAGGGAAGTGCGAAGCTCACTGGTGTACCCCTTGAGGTTGACCAGGGGGACCCGCAAATCATGGGAGACGATATAGGCGAAGTTCTTTACCTCCTCGTTGCTGCGCTCCAGCTCCGCTGCATAGCGCTTCAACTGTTCCTCCGCCTTCTTGCGCTCCGTGACGTCGCGCGAAACACCCCGGAATCCGATGGGCTTGCCGTGTGCATCCCGTATCAGAGATACCGACAGTTCGTAAGTCCCTTTGGTCCCGTCTTTTCTGGTATATTCCGCCTCTACTGTCTTAACAGGTTCCCCTGTCCTGTAGGCTTCGTTGTAGATCTCATACAATTTTTTAGCGGTTGTTTCATCTTGAAACTGCTGGTTGGTCGCTCCGATCAATTCCTCTTTGGTATATCGGAGATGTTTGCAAAGCGCATCATTAACAAAGGTAAAATGGCCGCCAAGGTCAATTTCATAATAGGCCTCCTGCATGTTCTCAAGGATGCCTCGGTATCTCTCCTCACTCTGGCGAAGCTTTTCCTCAGCCTGCTTGCGCTCCGTGATATCCCGCGCAAGACCCTGAAACCCCACGGTCTGACCGCCTGCATCCTTTCTAAGAGATATGTAACCCTCTAAATATCTTTTAGTCCCGTCTTGTGTGATAATTCCATATTGAAATCCTCGCATGGGTTTTCCTGTGGCGTAAACTTCGGCAAATGTCTGGTACACCTTTTCGGCATCATCTTTATCCATGTACTGTCGGTTCTTGTAATCAAGTTTTTTCAGTTCATCAGCGGGGTATCCAAGAATTTTAGGCAATGCATCATTGAAAAACGTGATTTTTCCATGGAGGTCAAATTCAGCATATCCATCTTCTATGCTTTCGAGTATGGTTCGGTATTTCTCCTCACTTCGACGCAAGGCTTCTTCTATCTGCCTTCTTTGTGTTATATCCCGCGTAAGGGCCTTGAATCCGATCGGCTTTCCTGCCTTATCTCGTTTGAGATCGACCGTGGACTCGACAAATCTTGTTGTTCCGTCTTTTGCTATGAACTCATGTTCTACAAATCGCGCTGGTTCGCCAGTTCTATAAACCCTATTGTATATCTCGAAGGTCTTTTTCGCGTTTTCCGGTGAGCTATACTCTTTGTAATTCTTCCCGATAAATTCTTCCGAAGGCCACCCTAAAAATTTAATAGCAGCTTCATTTATAAAAAGCATTTTCCCTGAAAGATCTGTTTCAGTATAGGCATCACCAATGCTTTCGAGGATGGTCCGGTATCTCTCCTCGCTCTCACGTAGGTCCTCTTCAGCCTCCCTGCGCCTGGTGATGTCGCGTGCTACTCCGCGAAACCCCACTGCCCTCCCATCCGCGTCCCTTATGAGGCTCACGGAATTCTCTAAATATCTTTTAGTGCCGTCTTTTCTTATAATCTCATATTGAATTTCTCTATCGGGCTTTTCTGTAGTGAATATGTTGTTATATGCTTGAGATACCTTTTGGGCATTCTCCTTATCCATGAACCGCCGGTAGTTCATCTGCAGCAATTCATCCCTGGTATATCCATAGACTTCGGTCAATGAATCATTGAAAAAGGTAAGGTTGCCATGAAGGTCATTTTCAAAGTATCCCTCCGTGATGTTTTCAAGGATGCTTCGGTATTTTTCCTCACTTTTGCGTAGCGCCTCTTCCGACCGTTTGCGCTCGGTAACGTCGCGCGAGATGCCCCGGAATCCGATGGGTTTGCCTTGTGCATCCTTTATCAGAGATACTGAAATCTCGCTAAACCCTTTGGTTCCGTCTTTTTTGATACTTTCTATGTCGCATACCCTAACCGGTTTCCCTGTTTTGTAGATGTCATGGAAGACCTCATATAATTTTTTAGCATTTTTTTCATCTGTATATTGCCTGTCATTCATTCCGATCAATTCTTCTCTGGTATATCCAAGATTTCTGCACTCTGCATCATTAACGAAGGTAAAGTTACCGGAAAGATCGGTCTCAAAATAGCCGTCCTGGATGTTCTCAATGATGGTCCGGTATCTCTCCTCACTCTGGCGCAGGGTTTCTTCAATCTTTTTCTGTCCAGTCCGATCACGCGAGATGCCGCGAAAGCCGATGGGTTCTCCTGACGCATTGCGTAACAAGGAGACCGAGAGCTCGACTAATTTCACGGAGCCGTCTTTTCTAATTACCTCATTTTCAACTCCCGTGGCCGGAATACCTGTCTTGTATACTTCGGTAAAGATTGCCTTTATCTTTTTTACCGTTTCGGGGGACGTGTGTTGCCGGTAATTCATGTCCAGCAATTCCTCGCGGGTACGCCCATGGTGCTTACAGGTGGCCTCGTTGAAAAAGGTATAGTTCCCGGGCAGGTCGGTTTCGTAATATGCATCTTCAATATTTTCCAGGATATCGCGATACTTCTCCTCACTCTGGCGAAGGGCCTGCTGGGCCCTTTTGAGCGCGTTGATGTTTGTCGCCACCACTAACAGACAGTCCTCTCCCTGAAACCGGATGGGTTTGGCCGAAACCAGGTCGTCAAGTATGGTCCCGTCCTTGGCCCGGAACTGGATCTCGAGTCCGTCCGCTCGTCCTGCCTGCCGCAAGGTCTTCGCCAGACGTTCCCGATCAGCACTATGGACGAAGAGATTCAACTCCAAGGCGGTCCGCCCGATAGCCTCATCGGCGCTGTAGCCAGTATGCTGGCAAAAGGCGTCATTAACCAGCAAGTAGCGGCTGTCCTTGATCCGACTGATGGTAATGCCATCGGGTGCCAACTCGAGGATTTTTTGATAGCTATTCTCGCTATGACGCAGCGCCCTCTCCATTTTTTTCTTTGTCGTCACATCGCGAGTCACCCCGCGAAAGCCGATGGGCTCACCTGCAGCGTTCCGCAAGAGGGAGACGGAGAACTCGGCTATGCCGATAGAGCCGTCTTTTTTGATTATTTCATAGTCGTCTATTGCGTGGGGATTGCCTGTCTGGTAGACCTCACTAAAAACCTGGAAAAGCCTTTGTGCCCCCTCCGGGGATGTAAAGGTCTGGTAATTCAGGCCCATTAATTCGTCTCGGCGGTACCCGAAAAACTTCCATACGGCTTCGTTGAAAAAAGTAAACTTTCCGGTCAGGTCAACCTCGAAATATCCCTCGAGCATAGAATCAAAGATATCGCGATACTTCTCCTCAGACTCCCGCAGCGCCTGCTCAGCCCGCTTGTGAACGGTGACGTCGCGGGCAATGCCCTGGTATTCGAGGATGCTGCCGTCATCCCCCCGCAGCGCCGTTACCGTGAACATACAATCCATCGCCGTTCCGTCCTTCTTGCGTAACCGCACCTCAAAGTCCTGAGCAAATCCCTTTTCATCTATCTCCTTACGGAGCCTCCGGGAGTCGGCAGGGTTGGCGTAGAGTTGTCGTGACTTCACCTTCTTCATCTCTTCCCTGGTATAGCCAAACAGATCCAAGGCAGCGCGATTGGCATCAACGTATGTCCCATCGCTGGTGGTGATATAGACAGCGTCTCTGGAATTCTCGAAGAAGGTTTGATATCTTTCCTCGCTCGCCTGCTGCGTTACCTCCGCTTGCCTGCGATCGGTGACATCTTGCAAGGAAGCCATGCTCTTGGTCGCCCCGGGAACCTGCCCGATGGTCAGTACGACATTCTTGATCTTTCCCAGCCGATCGACGAACCGAAACTCACAACACCGCGGCGCCAACATGGGGTCTGATTTTCGTAGCAAGTGGTACTCCTTCATCCGCCTTCTATCTTGCCGCGCTACAAACTCCGTCCATTTCTTGGTACCCTCGATCTCTTTTTTTGTATAGCCGCTGAGCCTTGCAAACTCGGCGTTGGCCAGAAAGATGGTCGTATCGTCATCGACTATCAGCATGGGCTTGCCGTTGTTCTTAAAGATGGTCTGGTACTCCCGCGTTAATACTGCTTTCGGGCCCAGTAAAGCGGAGCGCCCTTTAGAGACACCTCGTCCCTCTCTGTTTATCTTGTTGGCAACGGCTTTCATTCCTACCTCCTAACCTCCCTGAAGGGCTTGAGGTTTTTGTTTATAAAAACGAAAGGAAATATACTTAATCTTCTTTATCTTGAGCATATTCTGTGCCAATATAGTGGGTTGAAAAATCCTTAAAGATCAAATAGTTATGTAGATCAAGGAAGAAGAAAAAAAGGGAAAGGCGTTTATTCTCCACAGAAGCGACATTTTTTGTCACTTTTGAGGAAGATGAGATTTTGGGCTTATGGGGCAGTGAAGGGAGGGTGATGATTTTTTCACCGGGGAGATAGAAGTCCCCGAGGAATAAACAATAATCACCGACCGTGGGTCCTATCGGAAAATTGTCGGAAGGAGATCAGGCTGAGGTATAGCGCTGAAAGCCGTCCCGGCCTTTATTCTTGGCGCGGTACATGGCGATGTCGGCGCTCTTCATTAAGGTATCCGCAGTATCACCGTCGCCGGGGAAGATGGCGATACCGATGCTGGTCGTAATGTGGAGCTGGTGATCATTAAAGACAAAGGGTTCGCGAAAGGTGAGCAAGATCTTTTGGGCAAGGGCAGTTGCATATTCTATCTTGAGCAGTTCCGGTAACAAGAGCAAAAATTCATCGCCGCCGATGCGGGCGATAGTATCGCCCTTACGGAGAAGTCCGCTCAGTCGATTACCGACGGCGCGCAGCAGATGATCTCCCATGTTGTGCCCCAGGGTATCGTTGACGTCCTTGAAATAGTCCAAATCGAGCAGCATCACGGCAAGATTTTTTTTGGAGCGCCGAGCCTGGGTTAATGTCATCGTGAGCCGATCAGTGAACAGCGTGCGGTTGGGCAAGCCGGTGAGAGAATCGTGGGTGGCCATGTACGCGAGCTCTTCCTCCGCCCGCTTGCGCTCGGTAATGTCCCTGATAATGCAGATGTAACCCGTTGTTGTTCCATCGAGTGACCGTATGGGCGATGTAACTATTTCCGCCGAGAAGATCGTGCCATCTTTTCGCATGAGATCCCATTCTTCCCGGAGGGAGCCAACCCTCTCGACCAGCGGATAGGTGGCCTTACCGTAGGCCCGGAAGCTCTCTTCTGACGGATGGACGATCCTGATCGATTGCCCCTCAACCTCGTTTTTTTGATAGCCGAAGAGATCAAGAAAGGCCTGATTGCAGGTGACGGCGTTTCTCTCTCGGTCCAGCATGAGGATGGCGTCGGTAGAGCTCTCCACGAGGGTTCGATATCGCTCCTCGGAGTTTTTCAGTGTCGCCTCAGCAAGTTTGCGTTCGGTAATGTCTATCATGGCCACTTGCAGGGCCGGTCTGCCCTGATACTCGATGCGGCTCGGGAAGGTTTCTACCCAGCGCACCGATCCATCCTTTCGGATGATGCGGAACTGGTAGTGCGGGGGGGCAGGTTTGCCTTCTATGCCGTTCTGATAGTGGCCCCAAGCGATTTCTTGATCGTCCGGATGCACCAGATTCCTTACCTGTTTGGGAGAGAGGGCCAGCAGCTCTTTCACCGTGTAGCCCAACATATCGGCATAGGCGGAATTGGCAAAGACTTCGCGCTGGTCTTGGAGGATGTGCAGGCCTTGCAAGGAATGCTCAACCACGGCATGATAGGCCTCTTCCGCCCGTTTGCGCTCGGTAATGTCGGTTAATATCACAATGGTCCGGTCATCTTTGAGCATGGTGCCTCTGAACTCTATCTCCTTCACTGTCCCATCCTTGCAGACAACACTAAATACCCTATCTAAAGCCCTACGGGCGACGTCTTTCTTCCAGGCACTGATGACCAGTTCCCTGTAGTTTGGGTCTGGATAGGCCTTGAGAAACCAATCCTTGCCTGTGGGTATATCGTTCAGGGTATATCCTGTGATGGCCGCAAATTCAGAATTGATATAGAGGTACCTACCATCCTTATCGATCAAGACCACTCCATTAGGCGCCTCTTGTAACGTGGAGTAGAAGATTTCCCGTTCTTTCTTTAACAACTCTTCTGCGCGCTTGCGTTCAGTGATGTCTCTAAGAACGACGACAACTCCTACCGCCTTGCCTTTTTTTCGCAGGAGAGAGCCGTACATTTCGCCAATCCGCTTTTCACCTGTCTGCATATGCCCTTCTACTTCATAGGGGGGTACCCGTTGGCCAGCTATGGTTTTGGTAAAGGCAGCAATCATCTTGGCCATGCTCTTGGCGGTAGCCATCTTTAAGAAGGTAAATCGTTTCCCAACGAGTTCTTCCTCGGTATATCCAGAGACTTCAAGTATCCTCTTGTTTACTTTGATGATCTTTCCCGTCATATTAACGAAGGCGATGCCGTCCATGACATTGTTAAAGATCGCCTCCAACTCTTCTTGGGACTCCCGCAACGAGTCCTGCGCCTTCTTGAGCTCACTTCGGGATTGTTCAAGGTCGGTAATCTGCCGGCGCAGTGAGGCAGCTTCTTTCATAAGCTGCTCTTTTGTCTTTTTTGTGTCTTTTACCTTGGGCATCGCGCCTATGTCGTCCTAGACAATCTTGCGTCTTCGCTCATGGGAGCATCAAAAACCAACACAATGACTTTGTTTGAATTGCAGCATTTTTTGTGCCAATATTAATGTTTTTATGCAAAGCAAAAAATTTCATAAAATCAATATGTTATAAACACTATAGGAAAGCCGCTCTTATCTAAGCTATTTCTTTGACATTTTTTGTCAGTACTTTTTCCCGATTGACTGTTTAATATGAGAGGGTTCGGCCTCGCACCGCAAGATAGAGTCGAGATAGCATTTCCCATGAGGGACTGAAGTCAAGGCAACAGAAGGTCTATCATATCGGTTCAGAGAGGCCAGATTGATCGCCTATCCCCCCCTTTTTTAAACGTTGACATGGTAATTCTATCCTTTTACAATTATAATCCAATGAATACGAAATTGTCAAGCAAAAAAATCGTAAAAAGTGAAATAGGTAATCGAATTAGGCGTGCCCGCGGCAACTATACCCAGAGGGAATTTGCTAAAAAGCTAGTTTTTTCATCTAGTTATCTATCTGAAGTGGAATCTGGCAAAACAAAGCCCTCCCTGGAGTTGCTCTTGATAATTTCGCAAATTACGAATTATAGCCTGCATTGGCTTTTAACAGGGCAAGGACCTCTGTTTATCGAAGCCGCAGAATCGATGGTCAGGGAGGACTCAGCTTCTTATGGGGCGCTAGGCGAGTTTACCCTTGTCCCCAGGCTTACCTTTGAGGATGAAACAGGTATGGACGTAAAAGGCATTGAGGAAGGGGAGAGGGACAGATACGCCTTTCGGCGTCAGTGGCTCCAATCCAAGGGCAAAATCGAGGACATCGTTCTCATTGAAGCGAGGGGAGACAGCATGGATCCGACAATCGCCGATGGAGATGTCGTGCTCATCAATGGTGCCAAAAAAAAGGTTATTGACGGTACTCTGTACGCCTTGCGTACCCAAAATGCGGTTATGGTAAAGCGACTGCAGCCGATAGGGGCTGCCCGCATCAAGGTCATGAGCGACAATAAGCTCTATGATTCGTATGAAATAGACCTTGAGAGCGGAGATATTGAGATCATTGGCCAGGTCGTCTGGATCGGTAGAGAGGTGGTAAGATAGGCTAGAACTTCGTCACTCCAGATGAACCGTGCTCGGCTTGCGAAATTGGATGCCGACACGGTAGAGGCCGGATTCAGAAGGGTGTACATTCATAACTTCACCCTTGAGGGAAGTAATTACCTCGCCCATAGCGAGTTCCATCTCGATAACGGCTCCAATTGGCAGCTTATCAGCCAACTCGAGGGTTGCCCCCTCCAGATTCAATTCCAAGGTCCGCCCCAGACCGTGGATGACGGGGCTTTCTTTTCCCGGATCTATATTGATAAAGTTTAAAGAGCAGACCCGGATAGTTTTCCTACGTTCTGGTTTTTCCGCCATATCGCTCACCCCATTAACAATTCTACCCTTTTTGCCTTCAGGAAGCAATGGTTCTCTGAAGTGCACAAGGCACCTGCGGTAAAGATAGTAACAGCCCTCAATAGGGTTGCTCCTCCTAAGACTTCCCTACTTTCCTTCCTTTTCGGCCACCATGAAACCGGAGGTGGTGACGTAGATATCGAAGGTCTTGGTCTCAGAAGGAAAGGTAAAGACCGTATTGCCGTAAACCGCCTGCACAAAGGGGAGGCGCGGGCCATACCCGTACAGCCAGCGCCAGCCGGGATCATTTTCGTTCGGGACAAGGCTATAGACAGTTGCCGCCTTGTTCATTTCGTCTTCTGCTTGAAGATAGCGGCCCCGTACACGGGTAAGCTTGTACATGGTCCGCAGGCCGAGCAAGTTAAGCCAATCGTCCCACTTGAGGATGTGCCCCTCGATGGTCCATTGCTGGCCGCGCAGAAGATAGCGGCGGTTTTTAGTAATTATCGGCGACTCACGCATCACGAGCTCAAGGACCATCGTATCCTCGGTACCAGGCACTGTCGTACAGCGAACGGTAGCAGCCAGCTCGCGCTGTGTAAAGGCGGTGTAGGACCGGATAAAAGCACCAAGAAATAACAGGGCTATGGAGGCAGAGATAAGCAGCAGGATTGAGAATAGCCGCAACGTGCTGGAGATGACACCAACTCGGACCATCGGCTTGCGCTGCAGGCGACGTATGATCCCGTATATGCGTTTGGTGATGAAGAGTATAAGCATTACCAGGCTGATGGCCAGCAGCCCCATCCCGACATAGATGAGCATAGAGCCTGGTAAAGGGGGGTTAAACAGCACGGTCTGTTCTCCTGCTTATGAGCTTTTTAATTTTTTGACCAAGGACGCAACCCGTTTTCCCAACAACGCAGCATTGAACATGGTGTCTTTATCAGGTGACCCAACGCAGGATACGCCGTAGTGTCCTGTTGCATCGAGGGGGTCTCCAGCAACTATCATACCATAGATCAAGAAGGCCTGGATAATCGACATGAGCGTCGTCTCTTTTCCCCCTGATGGATCGCCGGAGGTGGCAAAGGCCGCGCCTATTTTGCCTTCCATCTTCTTGCGGACACCGACAAATTGGTCAAAGACGGCCTTGAGCTCCGCCGCCATGGTTCCAAAATAGACAGGGGAGCCGGCGATAACGCCATCAGCAGCCACAAAGTCATCCTTGGTAACAGCGGCAGTTGATTTCACGACACAGGCAACGCCCCCTGCCTCTTCCACGCCTTTGGCTATTTCTTCAGCCAATTTTTTTGTATGCCCAGTTTTTGAGTAGTACATAACGAGAACCTGCATATTTTACCTCCTGTAGTGCTGTGTCGATGATATATATGCGACAAGCCAAAATGTATATAGATTTATACTATGCTGACGAGGAACGCTCAATCTTCTCAGCGCAGGGGATGCAGGCTGTTTTGCCCTGGATTTCCCTGGTCCGTGTCTCCATGACGCTCTCGCCGCAAAATGCGCACAACACGGATTTCCTGATCCTTGCAGGCTCAGGTTCGTCAATCTGGACTTCTGTCAGTGATACGATCGCTTCTTCCGGCGCGGCAAGAAGCCACTGGATGAATTGTTCCCTATTGTCTCTCATGCCTTCGGGGACAGCGCGGTCATTAAAGACTACCCGTGCGCCCCTTTTGGTCTTGCGATCGTACAGCGTATAGACATGTTTGCCGTAGTCCTTGAAGATAAGGTTGCCCTTACCGAAGGTGCAGCCGGAGAGCATTTGCAAGGCATCCACTCCACAGGCGTTATTCTCGACGATGGCCACCAGCTCCTCATCTGTCGATCGCGAACCCGCCAAAAAGGTGAGTCCGGCCATTGTCATCCTATAGCCGATGGCCAAGCCAGGACAGCTATGACCGTGAAAGGCAATGATGTCTTTATAGGTTGTGTCCATATTCAACCTTTTCTCCCACTATTCTGACGTCATGCGTGAAAGTGAAAGGGCACCGCTTATGCCTCCCATCCATCAGCCATGCGCAGGAGCTCGAAGTTACAGATCCGCTTTTCAAGGGAGCCGTCTCGATTACATATAAGTTTCCCGGTCCTCGATCGCCGTGAAAGCAGGATATGCGTTCCCCGGAGATTGAGGTCCTCCACCTTCAGGGCGCTGAGCCTTACCCGGACGTTTTTCATAAGCCTGACGTATTCATCCTCCGTTATGATTCCCTCCCTCCACGCGCGCAAGGCATTCACCCCCTCGACATAATCGCCGTCTCGCGCAGCCAGCACGTCGTCCGGGCCGTTCCAGTATCCCCAGATAAGGATGTAATCGCGGTCGCTTCTCAAGATGGACTTTCCCTCGGGGGTCAACAGGTGTTTGTGCGTTTCATATCTGCGGTTATCAAAGAGTGACTCCGAGATCTCTGTCCGCGCCCCGGTCATATATATCGCCCGCGGGTAGGTGGTGGGGATACCCGCCTTTTCTAGTTTTACCGCCAGGGCCACTTCTTCAAAAGGGCTGTTGTATCCGAACTCGATGATCTCTCGTTCGTTATCCTTGAAAGGATCCATATCAGGTGTGATCCCAACACGCGACGCCTTCCATACAAGGTTGATATTGTCTTTCGTAAGGGTACGGAAGATCTCATGGTACGCCGAAAGCCTCGTGCGTAAGGATTTTTCCCACCGTTCGGGGAGAAAGTAGTCGAAGAGATCGGGATCTTTTCCCACTACCCAGAGCTCTCCGCCGGTGCTTTCGGTGCGGCCGTAGATATACCCCACGCCGAATATGTTCATGTAATGAAGGTGAGACGGAAGGACCTTGGGCGTTTCTATAACGAATCGATCCCTCTGTTTCTGAAGATAATCACTCCGTTTCCCCTTCCGGACTTCCTTTTCATGTTCAGGGGTGCGGGTGAGGAGCTCGTAATCGACAAGGGCGAATATGATGTTCCCCTGCTTGTCTTTCATGAATTCCCCCTTTTTCTGGGGACGAAGGATGACGTGATGCGGCTTTCTGTCGTGTACCTCGAACCCTTGCCGCTCTATGCGTTCATATGCTGAGAGGGTGAATGACACCATCTGATCTTCACTAATTATTCCCTGTTCGTGGGCCTGGACCGCATCAATCCCCTTGATCCATTCATATATCACGGCGTACAAGCGGTACATGTCAAGCTCGATCTCTACGTGCTTATCGATCTTTGCCTGCATCATGTACTCTTTCCTTCCGGTGCGCCAGAGCGCCACCCGCGTCGCGGGAACAAATATCGCCAATGGCTTTTGTGCGAATACTGTTCTATCTGCCGTCCGCAGGGCATCCCTGAGCTCCGTAACAAGGGAGAATTCCTCAAAGGGGCTGTTGAATTCCACATTCATAAACTCTTTGTCACCCGGAATCTCTTGCCCCATGCGGTTCCATTTGATGACGATCTCCTTCTGCCTGCCGCTGACCTTTTTCGTAGTTACTCGATAGAGGCTACTCGTGCCCGAAAGTCGTTCGGAATGCTGCTTAAACCACTCCGTGTCTAACCAATGGTTTTCAGGGAAGAGGCAATCTGCAAAGGGGAGGCCTGCTTCGGTGATGTACAGATCTCCTTCGTCGCCCAGCCTAAAGTGGGCATAGGTAGTCCCTAGAACGCGGACCTTTTCTGCGTCGCCATGCATGATAGTTTTACAATCTATAGTAGAAGAGACCATCTCCATCTTACTGCTTTCTTTTTTTACGAGCCTTCTTTTTAGTGCCTGGTTTCTTTTTTGCACTCGCCTTCCTTTTGGCGCCGGGCATCACGCCGGTGACAGTCCCGGCTACTGTAAGGATTAAGGATCCGATCACGAAGAATAACACATAGCTATTGCGAAACGCGTGGGCCGCTTCATGTATTGCCTGATTTGATTCGATGCCGACTGTGAGCAACACGACGGTGACTCCCGTTGCCAGGTAGCTTACCATAAATATAATCACAAACCACATCAGACCAAAGAGCACCTTTTTTAGCATAGCCTCTCCCTAATTTTTATGTTGATCTGATCCAGCTTTGGGTTATATAGCTTTACATCGCTGCTAAACGAAGATTACCCTAAAATTATGAAATAAATTAATGAGGTTTGTCAAGAATGGTTGAGATATTGAGATCAATGAAAACCGTGTGTTTCTAATTAGGATTATGCCTTATTCCCCCTATACAGGTTGACGATGCCGGCGGTGAGCTTGCGGTAGCTGATGTGGGAAAAGCCTGCCTTGCGCATCATGGCCATCAGCTCAGTGGGCTCGGGAAAGTCCCTGATTGATGTATGCAGGTAGTGATAGACCTCCTTGTGGCCTGATACCAATCCCCCTGCCCAGGGGATGAAGCGCGAGAGGTACCATTGATATATCTCTTTAAAGACAGGAAGGGTAGGCCTGCCGAACTCCAGGATCACCAACCTTCCTCCTTGCTTGATGACACGGAAGAGCTCTCTGATCCCTTTTTGGGGGTGAGCCAAGTTCCTGATACCGAAGCCGACGATGGCCCTATCAAAGGTCTCATCACGAAAAGGCAGCCCTTCGGCGTCTCCGCCAACAGGGGAGATGGCAGCATTGTTTACCCTTTTTATGCCCCTTGCCAGCATCACGAGAGAGAAGTCGAGGGCCACCACTCGCGAGCCAGGCCATCGGCTGATAACGCCCTTGCCCAGCCGCAGGGTGCCGGCGCAGCAATCCAATACGAGTCCCTTGTCTGAGAGGCCGAGGGCATTAATCGCCTCACGCCGCCACAATACATCCACGCCGAGGCTGAGCAGGGTGTTTACCAGGTCATAGCTTCCCGCGATAGCGGTGAAGCTGCGAAGGACGAATCCCCTTTTGTCCATCAGAAGGGTTATGATCCTTTAGCAGTGATCCTTTTCCTCAGCTCCAGGCACATCTGGGGGGCATCGATCTCCATGGGGCAGCGCACCTTGCACCTGCCGCAGCTGAGGCACGAATAGGTAAGGGGGGCCGCATCGGTGAGATCTCCAGTGACAAAGGCGGTCCAGATGGCGCCGATGCCGCCGAAGTATTTGTCGCCGAAACGTCCGGCGGTGACGGCGAAGACGGGGCACTCATAGAGGCAGCCGCCGCAGCGCAGACAAAAGAGGGCCTCTTTGAAGTCGGGGTCTTGGGCAAGCTTGCTGCGGCCGGCGTCGAGGAAGATCACGTGCATCTCCTTGGGACCATGGGCACCATAGGTGATGACCTTTTCGATGTCGCCGGTCTTGCTGGGGCCGGAGACGAGGTTGACGTAAGCGGGGACGGTATAGCCGGCGAATCTCCAGGTTACCTCCGCCACCTTAAAGGCATCCTCGATGGTCGGGACTATCTTCTCCATACCCACGAGGACAATGCAGATCGGCGGGGCGGAGGTAGACAGCCGGATGTTGCCCTCGTTCTCTATCTGGAAGAGGGTGCCGGTGTCTGCGGCCACCACGTTGGCGCCGCTCATCCCGATGTCGGCGCGGAAGAACTTATCCCGCAGGATCCCCCGGACGGTGGCCACCTCGATCTCGATCTCGGGAGGGATTTTCTTGCCGGTAACGCGGGAAAGCAATTTTGCTACATCCTCTTTGGGCACATGGATCGCCGGCGCGAGGAGATGCATCGGCTTGATCCCCAGCTGCTGGATGATATATTCCCCCAAATCGGTCTCATAGACCTCGTTGCCCCGCTCTTCGAGGTGTTCTCGCAGGTCTATCTCTTCGCCGGTCAGACTCTTCCCCTTGACGATGAGCTTGCCCGTGCCCACGATCCCCTCGATGATCTCCAGCGCTTCGCCAGGGGTGCGGGCGATAGAGGCCTTGCCCTTGTTCTGCCGGATGGCCTCGCATGCCTGCTCTGTCAGTTCCTCCATACGGGAGACGGATTGTTCCTTGATCCCCCTGACCTCTTCGGCGAGCTTCAGGGTATGGGGGAATTTTTTCAGGGCCTCATCGACATTCTTCCGGTAGCTCTCGATGGCCCGCTTCAAGGCCACGCTGATCTTTGGGTCGCGGGCGGCCTCTTTTAACCTCTTCTTGTATGCCTTGGCTTTCGACATCTCATCCCTCCGGCAAAGCGCTGTGAAGCAGTTGAGCCATATCCATGACCTTAACTTCTTTGGCCTTCAGTTTCTTGACCCCTTCCCTGAGCTGGATAAGACACCCGGGGCAGGAGGTGACGATGGTGGAGGCGCCGGTCTTGAGCAACTCCTCTACCCTGTTGGCGGCGATGGTATGGCTTATCTCGGGAAAGATCACCTCGAACCCCCCTCCGCCGCCGCAGCAGGTGGACCACTCCTCTTTGCAGCGTTCTACGTCGTTAAAAACGACCCCCTCGATGGAGCGCAGGATCTGCCGGGGTTCCTCTGCCAGGCAGAGGTATCTCGACAGGATACAGGGATCGTGGTAGGTGACTATGACCTGGTGGGGCAGGCGGAACCGCATGCCTTTTTTGATTTTCTCCCAGACGATCTCCAAGAAATGGCTGACCTCCATCTGCCCTCCTTTGCTGCCGCGGGGAAAGAGGGTACGCAGGGCAAAGGTGCAGGAGGGGACCATCCCGATGATCTTTGTAATACCCCTTTTTTTTAATATCGCCTGCGTTTTTTCTGCCTGCGCGGCGAACTCCTCTTGAAAGCCGGCGTAGTAAAGGGGGGCGGCACAACAGGGTTCTTCTTCGGCGAGGTAGCCGATATCCATATCCATCCTTCGCAGCACCTCGACGGCGCTCAGCAGGGGGTTGTCCGCGCGGCGGAAGCGGCGAATGATCGTGCCGTAGAGATCCCCCAGGTTGATCCCCCTCTTATTGAGGAACTGGGTCGCCCCGAAGGTCCGCTCCCAAGGGAGATTGTGTTTGTCCAGGATCCGGACAGCCGAGAGGATCGCCTCTGCCTCTTCCAGGAACTGATAGCCGCACCCGGCAAAGAAGATCGTTTCGGCTTGGGCGGGGAGCTCCAGCCCTTTGGCCCATCGGGCCTTGGAATTGGTCCCGAAGATGTTACCTTTAGAAAGGATGTTGTCCCTAAAGAGGAGCAGCCCCGCAGGGACGAGCTGTTGTTTTTTTATAGGTCGTTGTCGTATGGACACAAAAACCCTTTCTATTATAATCCCCCCATCCCCCCTGACCAAAGGGTCACCACCGGTTTGTTAAAGGGGGGGATGGGGGGATTTAAAACCAATTTTCTAGGTAATCATATACCGCTACAGACAGGGGGGAGTCAAGCCTTTTTCCGGCCCGCGCTGGGAGGGAAGAAATTTTTACTGATAGAGGTAATTCCTTTTTTTCTGCCACGTGCGGCAGACCGTATTTCTTATTAAGTTTCGGACTTTCGGATTCACAATCCCAAAATCGGCGTTGTAGAAACGAGGGATACCTCCTACCGCCGTTAGGTGCAGTGGCGTTGTTTTGGCTAGTAGTTAAGCCTTTTTTGGATTTGCTCCATATTCATTTTTACCGGGATTTCCATCAGTACACATGAGCACCAAGAACCATATAGCTCCAATAATCGGAATGAGCACAATAAACAGAAACCAACCGCTCTTTCCCACATCGTGTAATCTTCTTACGGCAACGGCAAGACCCGGTAAAAAAACTGCCAGAACATATACGATATAGATTACTCCGTACCCACTGCCTTCCATAGCAGTGCCTAAAACATTATCTAAAATTACTGCCACAACGGCAAAAATAAGATTGAACAAAAAAAACATCCAATATTCTTTTCTCCTCGCCCGTCCGCTAAATACCGCGTACTTCTTTAATACTGCTACATACCAATTCATGATTCTCCTCCTCTCTCTTGATCAACGCTTTAGAATGACTTGAAACGCCACTGCACCACCTACCTTGCTGCTGCACCTTTTTGTCTTACACGACTAAAGCGCTTGTTACTTGCTAGCGCATGAACCAACCTCTCGCCGCAATCAATGAAGAAAAAAATCTTCGCGCTGATATAAATATGATACGAATAAAAACCCCCGTCCTCTAGTTTTTTAAGAATGGGGGTACTTGTATCATTCACCCATATATGCACCCTATACTATTACAATAATATAGAACTGTTAATGGATGACTTCGATTTAGGTAGGACGCTACTAAACCACGAAAAAAAAGTCAACATAAAAAAATTGGGAGGTCTTCTTTCTCCGGCAGAGGTAGGGGGAACAATAATATAATGATGAGCCCGCGCATTAAAGGTAGTAATAGAGGTAATAACGCGACTACTTGGCCTGAGCCATCAACGCCTCGGCCAACGCCTCGCCCCTCTCTACCAGATAGTCTTTATACTCCTGGTAGTTGGGCTGCACCCACATCGGCGTGCCAAAGATCTCATGCATCATGATATTGACGGCTACCTTGGTGATGTAATAGCGGTGGTGCCGTCTCAGGATCGGATTTGGTGAGAAGAGCTTCAACAGTTCCAGCGGCCGCCAATAGTAACGTCTCATGGTATCTTTATAAATGAGGTTCACCTGTTCGAGGTGATCCGCCTCCTTGGTCGCCATCACCGCGTGCAGGTAGTCATAATTGCGGTAGTCCCAATCCTCGATCCTCCCCAATGCCTTCATGTTCTTAAAAAAAGGAGTTCCAGGAAGGGGGGTAATCAGGTTGAGGCCGAAATGATCCACATATTTTCCAAAGAATTTTAGAAAGGCCGCGCGATCTTCTTCCGTCTCTTCCCAGTGGCCGATGAGCAGGGTCGCCATGACCATCAGTCCGTGTTTTTTCAGAAGCCCCATGGCCTTGAGGGCCTGCTCCGTCGACAGGCGCTTGTGGATGTCCTTGAGCACCGCGTCCGCATGATACTCAAGCCCCATCATGAACTGATAGACACCCGCCTCGCGAAAACCGTCCAAGAGGTTCTCGTCCCTGATCACCAGATCGGCCCTCGATTGCAGCCAAAAGCGCTGATTCGTCTTGCGCCTGAGCATCTCTTCGATGAAGCCGACGCCTTGCTCCCGCTTGACATTAAAGGTATTGTCGCCGACGTAAAAGATCGTCCGGTTGTATTTTTCCTTGAGAAGTTCGAGCTCATCGGCGATCAGCTTAGGGCTTCGGTTCCTCCAGGTCTTTTTATAAAAGGCCGATTCCGAGCAGAAGGTGCAGTCCCAGGTGCATCCCCGGGAAAAATTGACCACGAGCCCCCCCCTGCCTTCGGAGGGGAGCTCCACAAAGGGGTGCTCCATCCGCGCGAGGTGGTACGCAGGCATCGGCAGGGTATCGAGGTCCTCGATAAAGGGGCGATCCCCAGTATAACAAAATTCCCCTTCTGTATTGAGATAGGCAAGCCCTAAAACTCGGGAGAGATCTTTTTTCTTTTCGACTGCCCGCAGAAATTCCGTGAGCGTCATCTCCCCCTCGCCGACGCAGATAAAGTCAATCGCCGGACAATCCCTGAGCGTCTCCTCGGCTGTAAAGGAGGGATGTTCACCACCCATGATGACGACGGTGTCCGGGCTCGCAGCCTTAATGAGACTGGCTGCATTCATCCCATCATAGATAAAGGCGGTGCAGATCACGGAGATGCCGACGACATCAGGCTTTTCCCGGCGGATCTTCTCCTCCAGATCGCGCCAGGGGTTTTCATTGAGGGTGCAATCCATATACTCGACATCGAATCCCTCGCGCTCCACGTAGGCCAGGAGCTGCAGACAGCCCGGCGAGGGCGTCCATGCCCGCAGAATAGTCCAGATCTTATGGGGCGGGTCGATTAACAAAAACCTCATCCTGCTCTCATCTCCTCAGGACTTAATACTTTGTTCTCTGTTCAAGCGCCAGGTGACAAATTTCTTGAGCAGGGCGGTGATACCGGGGATGCGAAATAAAAGGTGGGATTTTGGTATGTCAAAGATCTCCCCGGAGATGAGCT
>Ga0256868_10000533_pt1 | contig 22125 bp, 20 predicted proteins | sample RVTome_13_FD_187341 | JGI IMG/M metagenome (GOLD analysis project Ga0256868, IMG submission 187341) | Soil microbial communities from uranium-contaminated site in the Upper Colorado River Basin, Wyoming, United States - RVT92D227 HiSeq ...
TCCCATCCACCTTCTTATGGATGGAGAAAAGCAGATGAAAATTTATTGGTGTTGTGCTGATTACAGGAGTTAACCTAAAAAAAATCTAATCTGACAATGTCAAGTTAGTTTTATATAGTTTATTTTGTTTTCCTCGAAAAGATTTAAGGATGAATGATTATGGTATATGCAATCTTTGAAATAAAAACAGAAGATGCTGGAAAAATAAACAAAGTCATAACCGAAGATATTGTTAGCCGTCAAAGTATTCTCACTCGTGATTCTAGTTCCATTGGGTTAAAAGGGAATTTTCTTTATCTAAAAATCGAAGGCAGCGAAGAAGGCGTTAAAAAGGCAAAGGAGCTTGCAAAAGAACAAGGTTTTAAAAAACTTGATGATAAAAAAACAAAAAAAATAAATGATAAAATTGCTGAACAAGAAGACTCTGCTGCATCAGGTATGGGAATGATTTTTGATTAAATCCTCCAATATTTACCTATTTCATCTTTCATTTTTACAAGTGTTTGTCTAATATTTTCCTCTTCTTTTACTGTATCTTTGATTTTTATAGGATTATGAGACAATTGTGCTATCTGAGATACAAGACATTTTCCAATCCACTTCAAATTATAACCACCCTCTGGTGTACATACAATTTTTGGTTGTATCTCCTGATATTTTTTTATTATATCCGCATAAAAATTTACTGTGAGCCTAAGACCTCCAAGGGGATCTTGGTGATGAGAATCATAACCTGCTGAAAATATTATTAGATCTGGTTTGAATTGTTTTGCAACTGGTAAAAAAATCTCATCTAAAATTTTTGTTGCTGATTTTACACCGTTACCATATGAAAGTGGTGCATTTATTGTATAACCCTCACCAATACCCTCACCTACCTCTATAATATCTCCTGTACCAGGATAATGTGGAAAAAGATGAAAAGACTGATACATTATATCTTTTCTATCATAAAATATATCTTGTGTTCCGTTACCATGATGAACATCAAAATCCATTATTAATATTTTTTTTCCTTGCTTGGCAACTTCATATGCTGCTATAGCAGCATTATTAAATAAACAAAAACCCATTGATCTTTCACGTGTTGCATGATGACCGGGGGGTCTTACAAGTGCATAAGCGTTTTCTACTTCTCCAAAAAGAACCTGTTTACATGCTTGAAGTACTGCACCTGCTGCAAGCCTAGCGGTTTCATAATCTTTTGGACAAACATATGTATCCAAATCTATCCAAGATGATTCATCAGTACCACTGATATCTTTTATCTGATTTATCATTCTTTGACTATGCACTTCGGACAATATTTTTTCAGGAAGTATCTCTGGTTTGATTATTTGTAATTCATTGTAAAAAGGTGCTTCTTTAAGTTCCTGCATCATTGTATTTAATCGTGCTGCATTTTCTGGATGACCTGGATTGTTATGGTTATTAAAATCCTCTGTAAAAATTATATTAGTTGTCATTTTAGCCCCAAAAAACCATAATGTTTTTCTTTAATATAAGGATTATTTACCAGGTTTTAAAAAAGGTTAATGTATTTAGGACTATTAAAAAAATTTAGGGGAGCAGAAAATATCAATGAGTGATATGTTGCTTGGCATTTCGTCAGAATATCTATATGTTCATGACAAACCACCTAAACTTGTTTCTGATTTACATAAACCTTATTTTTTAGTTTTTAACAATCTAGATAAAGATATAAATTCTGCTAGAAAGAATCTAATAAATAAAGTGGAGGAAAACTCATCTGAAAATAATCCTCTTTCAAAAATTGATGAAATAGGACCTATTGAAAGTTACCGTAGTTTTTCTGATTTTAATAAAGAACGAAAAGTATTTAAAATTTTTACAAAAAAATCATATTTTGTACCAGAGGTTAGTGATTATCTTTTTTTTAACCACGGTTTTTATACTGCAGAGCACGATATTCCATATCATCAACGTGCTCTTGTAGATCTTGCAGCAGAAGGAAAAACATGGTTGTACGATACTCGTGGGGAAAAAAAGAAGGTAAAGGTTTTAGTTTATGATATTGAGACCTCTGAATTTGTAACTGGTAAAGAGGAAATTCCTATTGATATAATAGGTTATACTACTTTTGATATAGGTTTTAAATCTAGTAAAAATCTTCAAACTGAAGATTTTAGTTTTGATATATTAGATTGCCCTAATAACTGGGAGGATCTTGAAGTTTCACAGATGATTTCTCGTAATATTGATGAGGAAATTGATAATCTATACAATTTTTGTAAAATTGTTATGAGTAATGATATTATTTCAGGTCATAACATAATTGGTTTTGATAATTTTCAGATTTATAATCGTATAGCTTGGTTTTTAAAAAATAGTAATGATAGTATTTCTGCTGAGAAAAAAAAGGTTTTACAATTGTTTATAAGCAAATATAGTAATCCCGATAAATCTTTTCATTTTGGTATCAGTTCTGATGCAGTTCAGTTTTATCCATCTTGTTTAGATACATATCTTGGTGTCCGTAAGTTTTATTCTTTTTTAAATGATTTTAGTCTCAAGTCTGTTGCTCCATTTTTAGGAGTTAAAATAAAAGATCGTATTATTCTTACACCTGGTCAAATAAAAATCGATGATAGAACCCTTAAATATAATAAACAGGATGTTCAGGAACAGCTTGGTGTAACATTAAATCTTATACAACAATCTTTACCTCTAGCTTTTACTACCTGTATGCCTTTTGATATGCTTTTTTCATCTGGTGCAGTTAATATGTGGGATCATATGTCTATGATTCGTAGTAGTATACAAAAAAAGATTATGCCACCTATTTGCCGTGTTTTATCAATAGCAGAGTGTTTAACAAAAGATTTTAGGGATTGTAAGACACGTGAAGAAATAGTTAAAAAAGCTAAAAATAGAAAAGAACAACTTTCAAAAGATTTTGTTCGTGTAATTAAATATGGAGATGAAATGCCTTCGTGGATGGAAGATCCATATGTTATATATAATGAAAACTCCAAAGACCCTGAAGATATTCTAAACTACCATATGCCTGGTGGTATGACAATAAAACCTGATAAAGAAGCAAATTCTCATTTTATACCATGGTGGTATGTAGTAGTTGCTGATGTTGGCGCAATGTATCCAACAATTTTAAAAGCTATGAATGTAGGTGCAGATACTGTTAGACTTGCAAAAAAAGATGAAAAACCTGATGATTATATTTGGCTTAAAAAAATTCCTAAAAATTTCCTTGATGAAAGAAATATTTTTTATAGAGAAGTAAATAAAAATGATTCTTTTGCAGATAAAGGGTTTATTATTGGAATTAAAATCGATGGTAAACCAGGTGTTGTAAATTGTGCAATGACAGGTATTATGAGCATGATTGCAAAAACTAAAAAAGAACTTAAAGATGCAAGTAAAAAAAATGATAAATCAGAGATTCAAAGATTAAAAATGATGTATCAAAGTGTTAAAGGTGCTCGTAATGCAGGTACTCATGGGATTCTTGCAGCACCTAGTGTCTCCGGCAGACAGTTTAATTTATGGGGTGCTGCAGCAATTACTACTAAAGGACAAGCAATTTTAGATGATACTCTTCATTATCTAAAAAATAAAGGTATAAGAGTTGTTTATGGGGATACAGATGGTATTTATATCGGGTGTTCTCGCTCAGTTGGAAATATCCCTAGTTTAGCTAAAGCATTAGAGCTAAAAGTTACTGAAGAAAAGAAAAATTGGATTACAATACCGGATGATGCAATAAAAGCAATAGAAGAATGTAATAATAAGTGGCAGGAAAAATTAAAATATCCTGATTTTGAGCTTGAGCCTGAAACTCATGATGCTATGATTTTTGTAAAACATAAAAATTATCTTATATTTGATGAAAAAAACGGTAAAATTGAGCTTGTTACAAAAGGTAATAATTTTAAGGGTTCTGATAAAGCAGATATAGCTCGTAAAATCTTAAATCAGATTATGATTGAAGTTTTACATGATAATCCTTCTTGGGATGATGAAGAGGTGGCTAGGCAGAAGGTAAAAGAAAGTATTATTGAAAAAACTAGTGAAATTGTTTCAAAATTAGATCTAAAAAAGGTTGATATTGATGATCTAACACTTGTTCAATCAGTTCAACCTGCTAAACGTTATAAGAATAACCAAGATGGTTCTATGTCTACTTTTGGTAAACGTGCATCAGCTCTTGAAAAACTTATTGGTGAACGTATTAATAGTCGTATTAAACTAAAGTTTGTTGTTACTAAAAAACCACTTCCAGGTATTACTAATGCATCTAAGAGTGGTGTCAAACCTATTGATTATATGTATCCTGTTGAACTTTTGAAAGATACTAATGATATTGATCTTGATTGGTATAAAAAAATGATTGAAAATTATATTCAGGGTGCTTTTGGTATATCTGGTGTCGCTGCTACTAAACAGACCGGCCTTGATTCTTGGATGTAAATAAAAATTGTTTTTAATTAATAAAAATATTTTAACGAAACTATCATAATATGTATTAAATTACATAATATTAACAACTATTAATATAACGGGGTTCAAGGGAAAAAAAAGATGAAAGGAATATGGTTGGAGGATATCCTCCAAACTAATATTTTTTATAAGGAATGTTATAGAAGAAAAAATCACAGCAAACTATTTATTCGACAATTTTATTTATATTTGGGGGACTCGGTTAATAATAAATAAATTGGGGAGGTATACTGTACCTGCTTTCCGCTTAGAGGCGCATTCCTCCTATCAATGCATCCCGTCCCCCACTTTTAATGATTATTAAATTACAAACTATATTATTGAATTGAAAAAAGAAGTGATCCTTGCGTTTAAAAAGAGAACAAAATAAGGCTACGAATCCTTTTATAGATTCATCGCCTTCTCTGTCGAAACGACAAAAATTTATTTGTTTATCCGAATAATGCGCCAAGTCCTGCTGCTGCTTCTTCTTCAGATACTTCTTCTTTTTTCTCTTCTTTCTTCTTTTTATCGTCTTTCTTTTCTCCAGAAGCTTTTTCAGCTGGTGCTATGGCTGGTGCTGCGGCAACTGGCACTGCTGCGTTTTTGATTGTTTCTTCAATGTTTACACCCTCTAAACTTGCAGTGAGTGCTTTTATTCTACCAGCATCTGATTTTACACCGGCTGCTTCTAGTACCTTTTTTATGTTTGCTTCGTTTATCTCTTTTCCTGCGGAGTGAAGAAGCATTGCGCTATATATGTATTCCATTTTCTTTTTTCCTCCTTAACTACTTGTTTTATTTTTTAAAGCAAGCATTTGACTGTTTGCTTTTGAAATTAAATTTTTAACTGTTTCTTTATTAACAATTCCTTGTTCTACTGCTATAACAAATGCATTGTTATAAGCTTTCATAATAAGTGCCCGAATTGTTTGCTTATTTGTCCATCCTAGTTCTAACGCTAGGACGAAAGCATTTCCTGATGCTTGACTCATTTTTCCTATAAATTCTTCTATATTTATATCAAGAACCTCTGGTTTGTATACTGTTCCATCTTCAAAAACACCGTTTAAACCTATTCCTATATCTATTGGGAATATCTCAAGACGTGTAAGCATTTGTGCAATATCAGGTTTTATTTTTTCTCCTGCTGGAACTATTACTTTATCTGTTTTTATTACTACTTTTCCTTCTTGTATTGCTGCAGGGATTCCTGCTTTTTGTAATTCTCCTACTATTGGTCCAGGTTTAAAAGGTGTATCTCCTGCTTTTATTTCTATATCATGACTAAGTTTTTCTCCACCTTTTGCTGGGGCATTTGTTCTTGATTCCTTTATTTTTGCAAAAAGTTTAAACGGATTCATATCAGTTGTAATTATTGCTGCTTGACCATTTACCAGTTCTTTTAAACTTGATATTCCTTTCATCTGTTTTTCAGCTTCATCTAAAGCAAGGTTTAAAAGACTATTTTTTGCAGAACGAATGGTTGCAACGCCATGTAAACTTTTTCTCATTTGTTGCATTTGGGGTGCTGGAATGCCACCTATTTCAACTATTCCTATAACCTTATTTTTTGTAATGAGATCTGTAATTTGTTTTACCTCGTTAAACTTCCATTCAGCAACATGTGCAGCCATAAAATTAAGCCTCCCTTATATTAACCTCTGAGATGGACCCATAGTTGTTTTAACATATACTGATCCAATGTTTAGTCTACCACGCTCAAGAATACCTTCAATACGCTTAACAATTGTATCAATGTTTTCTGCGATATGTTCTTTTGGCATATCTGCACTACCTGCTATAGTGTGAAAAGTTATTGTATTTTTTGAACGTACTTTTACTGTTTTACGAAGATTATTAACCATACCTGATACGTCAGCATTTGGTGGAACGGGTTTTGGCATTTTACCCCTTGGACCAAGTACAGTACCAAGGCTTTTACCAATTGTTGGCATTAAAGGTGCTTCTGCTATAAAAAATTCATGTTCATCAGCAATTTTTTTAAATTTTTTCTTATTACTTGAAAGTTCTTCGATTTCCTCAGGTTTTATCAGTAGATCGACATGTTTTTTTGATTTATTTGCTAGTTCACCACTAGCAAAAATAGCGATTTTGGCTTCTTTACCACGACCGTGAGGTAAAATAACTTCTTGATCAATACGGTTTTTTGGTAGATTCATATCAATATTTTTTAGATTAAAAACTAGATCAATATTTTCTTTGAATTTACGATCAAGTTTCTTAGATTCCTCTAAAGCCTTCTCTACAATATCAATTGTTTTTTTCGCAGTCATAGATCATCATCGAGTGTTTATTTATATGCACATTTTCTCCAATAAATTGGAAAAATGTAGTCTTCGGGAATAACAACCTTATTTATAAAAGTTTGGTTAAATAATTAGTTATTTAGTTTAATTATAAAGTCTTTCAAGGATTAGTTCAAGTATTTCTTCTGGCCCTCGAGCCTTTTTTAGTTCTTTTTTAACAATCAGTGGAGTTCCACCTATGTTTTTCTTTGAAACATTTTTATCAGATATGATTACTGCATGTTTTTCAGTTATATTTGAAATGCTACTAACGATTCTTGCTTTCTTTAAAAGTTTTTCATCATATCTATCAACACAAGTCAGAAGAACTTTCTTTTTTTCTTGGCTTATCGCTTCAAAAGGAGCTTTTTCTATTGGTATCACTCTATAACCTATTTTTTCTAGTATTGTAAATATCTCACGTTGAAATTCATCTATTGTTTCTTGCCTTTTAGTAACTTGTTTAAAATCTTCGTTTTTAATATTATGTTGTAATATATCAATTGGAACTGTTATATTTTCTCCAAGTATGTCCTCTATTCTCAGTGCTACCTCAATTGTAGCATTCATCCCTTCTTCATACATCTGAATTGTTCTACGCGATACCTTTATTTCTCTTGCAAATGAACCTATGGAAAGGTTTTGTTCTCTTCTCAGGGTTTTTATTTTTTCTTTATCTAGATTAACATATAATCCACCTGGTGCAGCATAAACCTCTAGAGGCATTCCTTCGAGTAAATGATTCTTTAGTGTATCATAAGTTATTGCTTGTATTCCAAATCTATCATACAATACATCTTGCTCTAAGTTTTTAAAACCTGTTTTTTTACCTATTAAAAGAGGGCATGCTTTAAGCAGTATCGCAAGTGTTCTTAGTTCATTTGCTAAATCCTCTGTCATTGCATCGATATTTGTTAAAACTTTAATTATTAGTAGTGAATTATCCCTTCTCGCGACTAAGTCAAATCCTACTTGTCGCATTGAGTATAGTTCAGATATATAAAACCCTGCAGTAGTAAGGGTTTCTCTGACTTGAATTATAATCTCTTCACGTTGCATTATATATTAAACAATAAAAATTAACTATATTTAAGAATATCGGGAGCGTAAAATTATCTGGATAGGCATTGATGATACGGATTCATGTAATGGGGGTTGTACTACCTATACTGCCTGTATATTGATAAAAAGATTATATGAGAAAGGTTTTAATATTGTTGGTTTTCCAAGATTAGTTAGGTTAAACCCAAATATTCCTTGGAAAACACGTGGAAATGGTGCAATATGCTTTAAAGTTGGAAAAAGTTATGGTAAAAAAACTAAAATTGGTGAAATTAATAATAAAGATATTTTTTGTTATAGTAATTTTTCAGAGATCGAGAATACTAGTGAAATAGGAAAAATTGTTGAGGAAACAATTAATGAGTTTTCTTGGTTTGAAGATGATAATACTAATTCAGGTTTTGTTTTACTTAAAAAACAACCTAATAATAAGTTATATGATAAAGCTGTTAAGGATATATTATCTATTGATGAAATCAAAAGTTTTTTAATAGATAAAAAAGCAGTTTTTAAAGGTTATAAAAACTGTAGAGGTCTTATTGGTGCAACTTGTTCTATTGCATGGGATCCTAATAAGGATAGAACTTTTGAGTTGATTGCGTATAGGAAAAAAGATAAGTGGGGTAGCAAGAGGTTTGTTGATGATAAATCTGTAAAAAAAATGGACAAATTCTTTTCTTCTACTTTTGATAATTTTGATAATTTGAATAATCATAATCGATTGGTTCCTAGTTCTCCTTGTCCTATACTTTTTGGTATACGAGGTGAGAAAGTAGATGATTTAGTTAACGCAAGAAAAATGATTAAATCAGAAGAAATTGATAGTTGGATTATCTTTGAGAGTAATCAGGGAACCGATGAGCATTTGCAAAGAAAAAAAATTGTTGATGTTAATTCTTTTGAATCTGTAATTTTAGAAGGCATCGTTTATAGGCAACCTGTAACTATTCAAGGTGGTCATGTGTTCTTTAAAATAAAAGATGAAACGGGAGAAATTGATTGTGCAGCATATGAACCAACAAAGGAATTTAGAAATATTGTAAGAGAGTTAATTGTTGGTGATATGATAATTGTTTATGGTGGTGTTAGAAAAAAACCATTAACAATTAATCTTGAGAAAATATTTGTTAAAAATCTTGGAGAAAAGTCTGTTAAAGTTGAAAATCCAGTTTGCCCAAAATGTGGTAAACATATGAAATCAAAGGGTGAAAATCAAGGTTTTAAATGTGTTAAATGTAGAACTAAAAGCGATAAACCTATTATTCAAAAACAAGAGAGAATGATTCATACAGGTTTTTATGAAGTTCCTGTTTGTGCAAGGAGACATCTTTCAAAACCTCTGAAGAGAATGTATAAATAGAACCATAACGCTTTTTAATGGATTGCTGCTTCATGATTTTTAAAATTATTTGTTTTGCGGGTGTAGTGTAGTCTGGTATCACTTAAGCTTGCCAAGCTTATAACTCGGGTTCAAATCCCGGCGCCCGCACTCATTTTTTTTACGTAAGCTTCTAATACCATTTTTTCCTACTTGATGATAAACCTAGGAGTTCATAAATGTTAAAACTTGATTTACATATACATTCACAATATTCGGAGGATGGCACAGGAACACATTTAGAAATTGCTAAAATACTTAAAAAAAAGGGTTTAAATGGTATGGCAGTTACAGATCATAATACAGTGGAAGGTGGGTTATCAGCATTAAAAGTTGCTACAAAAGATTTTGTTGTAATTCCTGGAGTTGAAATTTCTACAAAAGATGGACATATTATAGCATTAAATATTAAAGAAAATATTCCTCGTAGCTTAACCGTTGAAGAAACAGTAGAAAAAATAATAGATAAAGGTGGGATACCAATTGTTCCTCATTTATATAGATCACTATCAGGTATTAAAGAAAAAAAACTAAAAAAAATTATAAAAAAAGTTCCAGCTATAGAAGTTTTTAATTCATGTAGTGTCTTACAAACTAATCTTAAAACCATGAAAATTGCTAAAAAATATAATCTTGGTGGTACAGGTGGTAGTGACTCGCATATTCCAAGTCTTGTAGGGGAAGCCTATACTTTAGTAGACACAAATAATTTTAATATTGATTCAATTATTTCTTCAATTGAAAAGAAAAAAACATGGGGAGAAGGAAAAACTTTAGATTTAAATTATCGCCGTGATAGAATGATTAAATCAGTCAAACAATTTTTCGAAAGAGGTTTTAAAAGAATATAGGAAAAACGTATAAAAGAAAAAGGTATACATATTTTTTGTATGGATGAGAAGACACTAAAAAAATTAATTGAAGAAATCAAAGAAATTAAAGAAAGACTTGTTGCAATTGAAAAAGAACAAAGAATGATATACGAAGATATACTAGCAGGTAACCCTCGTGAAAGAATGTATAGAAGACTGCTAAACACAAAGTCAGAAAATATTATTGAAAAAAATAAGAGGATTGACGACGATATTAAGATTGAAATTTAGAATCAAACTCGCCTTCATCAATTAGTTGCTGTATTTGTTTTGGTTTTTTACCTTCAACAGTAATTCCCATAGATGTACATGTGCCAATTATTTCTTTAGTTTTTTGCTTAAGTGCTTTACCGAGTAAGTTGTTTTGTTTCATCTTAGCAACTTTTATTGCTTGATCAACTGTAAGATTACCAATTTTATGAGTACCTGCTGAACCTGATCCTTTCTCAATGCCTAATTCATTTAGAATTAATGATGATGCGGGTGGTGTACCTACTTCTATTTCGAAGCTTTTGGTTTTAGGATCAACTTTTACTTTTATAGGAACTTTCATTCCCTGGAATTGTTTAGTTTTATCATTAATTGTGTTTATTATTTGCATTATGTTAACGCCTAGTGGACCTAGCGCAGGACCTAGAGGCGGACCTGCAGATGCTTTGCCTCCATCAACTAATGCTTTTATGGTTTCTGTCATATGTCTTTTCACTCCTTTTTTTCTTCTTTCTTTTTTTCATCTTCTTTTCTTTTGATAACTCTCACTTGTTCACCACGTACAGTTATTGGTATAGGTACAACTGATTCAAAGAGTTCAACTGTGATTTCCTCTTTTGTATCATCAATATGTGTAACTTTTGCTGTTTCTCCCCTGAAAGGTCCTGATACCATCTCTACTACGTCTCCTTCAGCAATTTTTGCAACAGCAGATGCAGGTACTAGAAAATGTTTAATCTGCTCAAGTGGAATATCTCCTTCTAAAATGTTGCGTGCATAAGAAATAGTTTTTATCATTTCTTTAATTCTTTCTTTATCATATGCTTCAAGAAATAAGTATCCCCGTAACTCTGGTGTAACAAGTATAGATGGGATTTTTATTTTTGATTTAGCAGCACGACTATTTATCATATCTGCTGTGTTTTGTTCTTTTCCAACTTGTGTTTTAATTGTAAATATCTTTGTTTTTTCTTCTTCTGTCTGAATAAAATCAGGATTATTCATAGTTATTACACACCTTTTTAGCTTAAACCTAAAAGATCTGCTATCCAAGGAGCAACCTGGGTTGCAATTAAGAAAACTAGGAAACCTATACCTCCTATTAACACCATTCCTAAAGCAGTAATTTTTGATGTTTTATTATATTCATCGTCTGTTGGTTTACGAGCCATTTTTAGAACTCGCCCGTATTTACCTTTACCGATTCTATCCCTTTTTGCCTCTAAACCGTTTTGCAGATCACGAGCACGTTCAATTATTTTTTTATCACTCTGAGTTGTTTTTTTACGATTAAAGAGTTTCAAGTTATAGCACCTCTAAAACCTAATGGGCAAAATAAATAGTTATATATAAAGAATTTGGCCTAAATTAAAAAAAAAGAGTTTAGATTTATTTATGCTACAAAATCAATGCCATATTCCTTGTTTTCAAAGCTTCTCTGAGCTGGCCCAAGTATCTGTTTTGATTTGACACCGGTTATTACAAGCATTGCACGTATGTTTCGCTTAAGATTTGGATCAACTGTTGTACCCCATATTATTCTTGCATTAGGATCAATTCGTGAGTATATTTCTTCTACGACACGTTCTGCTTCAGATATTGTCATATCTTCTCCACCGGTGACATTTACAAGTGCACCAGTTGCTTCTGATATATCAACTTCAAGTAATGGTGAATTAAGCGCTTCAACAACAGCATTTACTGCTTTGTTTTCTCCTTCTGCTTCTCCTAAACCTATCATTGCAACACCGCCTCGTTTCATAATGGTTTTAAGATCAGCAAAATCTAGGTTAACAAGACCTGGTTTAGTAATCATTTCAGTAATACCTTTAATGGAACGCATGAGTACTTCATCTGCGACTTTAAAAGCAGAATTAAGTGCAAGATTTGGAACGATTTCAAGTAGTTTATCATTTGGAATAACAATTACTGTATCACAAATATCTCTAAGGCGTTTCAAACCTGATTCTGCATTTTCCATACGAATAAGACCTTCAACGCTAAAAGGAAGTGTTACTACACCAATTGTAAGAGCACCTGCTTCTTTTGCGAGTTGTGCAACTACTGGTGCTGAACCAGTCCCTGTACCCCCACCAAGACCACATGTAACAAAAACCATATCTGCTCGACCTATAGCATTGCGAATATCTTGTTCACTTTCTTTTGCAGCTTCTTCACCTATTTGAGGTAGTGAACCAGCACCAAGACCACGTGTTAGATGACGACCAATCAATACTTTATGAGGTGATTCAGCAAGAAGTAAATGTTGAGCATCAGTATTTAACGATATTAACTCTGCACCATTAATTCCATTTGCAACACAACGAGAAATAGTGTTTGTTCCAGCACCACCACAACCAACAACTTTTATAGTTGTTGTAAGACTAGACAAAACTTCTTCTAATTCTTTGTCAATTTTATTTCTATTAATAGTATTTTGGGTTAAAGATGGATTTAATTTATTGTTTTTCTTTTTTCTACGCTTTGTTTTTTTTGGTATTATATTTGTAGAATCAGTCTTTTTTTCATTTTCAGTAGCTATTGCTTCTTCTATAATATTTTCCATTATAAATCACCACATCCTCTCAACAATAATCCCATCTTTTGTGTGAATTTTATATTATTGTCAATATTGTAAAGTGATTTTAATTATTAAATATTTGCTAAAAAATTTAAAAAACTTCGAGAGAAATATCAATATTTTTTACTGAGTGCGTAATATATCCAATTGATATTCTATCTGCAAAAGATGCATATTTTTCGATATTTTCTAGTGTGATTCCCCCAGATATTTCTATAAGTATTTTATTATTTATTTTTCTTATTTTTTCTGCAGTTTTTTTTGCAGATTCTGGTTCGAAGTTATCTAGCATTATTACATCGATACCTAATTCTGCTGCTTTAATTGCATCTTTTTCATTTTCAACTTCAATTTCTATGATTTTATATTTAATTTTTTGTTTAATAGTTTTTATTGCAACATCTATAGAGCCAATTATTTTAAGGTGATTATCTTTTATCATTATTGCATCATAAAGTCCCATGCGATGAGGTTCTCCTCCACCAATTAAAACAGCTTTTTTTTCATATTTTCTAAAACCTGGTGTAGTTTTACGTGTTGCAGCGATTTTTACATTTGGGTTAATTTTTTTGACTATGTCTACAAGTTTTTTTGTTTCTGTTGCAATACCGCTCATTCTTCCAAGTATGTTTAAAGCCAGCCTTTCTCCTTTTAGTATCGATGTTGCCTTCCCATTTATTTCAGCTATTATGTCATATTTTTTAACAAAGTCTCCGTCATTTGAAAAAAAGTTTATTTTAACTTTTAGTTTTTTAAATATTTTTTTTATTTCTTCTATACCTGCAATTATACCTTCTTCTTTTGCTATAATTTTTGCTTTTGAATTCTCTGATGTAAATAATGAATCTGATGTTATATCTCCTTTATTGCCTAAATCTTCTTTAAGAAATCTGTCTATATCATTCATAACAATATTTTTTATACATGACGGTGTTTTAAGGTTTTGGTAAAAACATGAGACTTGGAATTATTGGTTGTGGTGCTATTGGCACAGATGTTGCAGTTTATGCAGATACTATGAATGAAATCGAAAAAATCTATCTTTTTGATATCGATAAAAAAGCAGAGGAGAAACTTGTTAAAAAGATACGTAAAGCAAAATGTAAATTTGTTAAAGATTTTTTGGATGATGTTGATGTTGTTTTTGAGGCTGCTTCCCAGAAAGCTGTTAATGAATATGCAGAGATTGTATTAGATGCTGGTAAAGATCTTATTTTGATGAGTGTTGGTAGTCTTTTTGATGATAAGTTTAGATGTAAACTTGAAGATATTGCAAAGAAGAAGCATTGTAAGATTTATGTTCCATCTGGTGCAGTTTGCGGAATTGACGGTATATTGTCTGCAAGTATTGATAAAATAAATGAGGTTACCCTGGTTACTACTAAATCTCCTAAATCTTTAGGAAAAGATTTTGATAGACGTACTATTGTTTTCCGAGGTAGTGCAAGGGATGCTGTAAAGGAGTTTCCTCAGAATATCAATGTTGCTGCAAGTTTGTCTCTTGCTGGTGTAGGGTTTGACAAAACTCGTGTTGAAATCGTTGCAGATCCTGTTGCTACTAGAAACAGTCATAAGATTCTTGCTCATGGCGGTTTTGGTAGACTACGCGCAGAAATTGAAAATATGCCTAATCCAAATAATCCAAAGAGCAGCTACATGGCTTCACTTTCTGCAATTGCTACACTTAAAAGAATTACTAATCCGATACAGATAGGGGCATAATTAATTTCACATATCTACTTTGTAAAAAAATTAAAGATAAAAAATAGTTTTATATATTAGCTACTTTGGGGATTTGTTAATGAAATTTGAAATAAAAGATAGAGATGCAGCAGGAAGAATCTGCAAATTCACAACAAAACATGGAACAGTTACAACTCCAAATCTTATGCCGGTTATAAATCCAAATAAAATGATAATTACTCCAAAAGAGATGAAAAAACTTTTTGGAACAGAAATTATAATTACAAACTCATATATAATAAAAAAAGATGAAAAATTAAGAGAGAAAGCACTCAAAGATGGTGTACACAGTCTAATAGATTTTGATGGTTCGATAATGACTGATTCAGGTACGTTTCAATCATATGTATATGGAGATATAGAAGTTGAACCATTAGAAATTGTTGAATTTCAAAAAAACATTGGAAGTGACATTGGAACAATTCTTGATGTTTTTGGAACACCGGATCAAACATATACCGAAGCAGAAAAAAGTGTTAAAGAAACATTAAAACGTGCGAAAAAAAGTGTTAAAATCAAAGAGGAAATGATTCTTGCAACACCTATACAAGGTTCGATTTATCCGGATCTTAGAAAAAAATGTGCAGAAGAGGTTTCTAAAATAAACTCAGATTTCTACCCTATAGGTGGAGTAGTTCCACTAATGGAAAATCAATGGTATTCTGATCTAATAAATGTAATATTAAGTACAAAAAAATACCTTGATCCTAGTAAACCAGTTCATTTATTTGGAGCAGGACATCCTCTTATTTTTCCAATTGCTGTTGCCCTCGGCTGTGATTTTTTTGATTCTTCGGCGTATATCAAATATGCCTATGATAACCGTTTAATATTTTCATGGGGAACTGAAAAACTAGATGATATTACAGAATTACCATGCTGTTGCCCTGTTTGTTCAAGTTTTACAGCAGATGAAATAAAAAAACTACAAGAAAAAGAAAAAACAAAAGAAATTGCAAAACATAATCTATATGTTAGTTTTGCTGAAATTAAAAGAATTAGAAATGCTATTTCACAAGGGTCTTTATGGGAACTTATTGAAACAAGATCGGTTGAAAATCCTTATCTTTTACAAGCGCTTAAACTTCTAAGAATAGAGGAAAATAAGATATGGCTTGAAAAATTTGAAACAGTTACAAAAAATAAAGCAATGTTTTATACTGGAAGTCAAACGTTTCATAGACCTATTGTTTATAGGGTTCATAAAAAATTACTAGAGCGTTTTATACCTTCTTCTAAAGATTTTATTGTTTTTCCGGAATCAGTTAAACCTTTTTCAGCTTTTTACTCAGATGAAATAAAACAAGTTTATAAAAAAAATAGCAAAGTCAATATTATTGTTGATTCATCTATTGGCGTAGTTCCTATTGAACTTGATGAAATGTATCCTTTTGCGCAATCTGTTTTCCCTGAGTTTATTGATGAGGAAACCGAAAAAGCAATTACTAGTTTTTTTAATTGTTTTACAAAAAATAGTAATGTTATTTGTTGGACTGGATTTAAAACATTAGATGATATCAAACCTAATGAAAAAGTTTTTAGCTTTGATATAAGACGAATTAGTGCTGTTGCTGATATGCAGTTTTGCAAAGGGGCAGGACATACTTTACTCGATGGAAAAGTTGAAATTGTTAAATCTAAAAAAACTGGTAAAATACGTAATATTTATTGCGATGGTAAACATGTTTTGTCAATGCGTGCTAGCGATGGTATGTTTACATTAAAACTAGATGGGGCAAAAATACTTCATAAATGCTTTAAAGATCCTCATCTAAGAGTTAAGGTTAAAAACGTTGCTATTGATTTTGTAAAAGATGGAAAAAGTGTTTTTGCAAAGTTTGTAAAGGATTGTGATCCTGATCTTAGACCTATGGATGAATGCCTTATTGTTGATGAAAAAGATAATTTATTGGCTGTTGGTAGATGTATTATGAACCGAGAAGAAATGCTTTCTTTTAATTATGGTATGGCTGTTAAAACAAGAGAAAATTTAACTAGCGATAACAACTAAGTCGACAAAAGACGAGCAATAAATGGACAATTTTAAAAAGATTTAGTTGTTTTGTGCAATCCCTCAAATATGGAGGTTTTACGAAAATGTCTAAAAAAACATCTAAAATATCTGGTTTTTATAAATTTCCAGTTGAAAAAAGAATAGAGATTGTAAAAAATTTTTCTGATTTATCTGAAGACGAGACTAAATTGTTCTCATCATGTCTTGATATTCAAACAGCAGATAGAATGATAGAAAATGTACTTGGAACCTTTGAGTTACCACTCGGTATAGCTGTAAATTTTGTAATAAATGAGAAAGAATATCTTATACCAATGGTTACAGAAGAATCAAGCGTGGTTGCAGCTGCAAGTAATGCTGCAAAAATAGCTTGCGTTAAAGGTGGTTTTAAAACCGAATGTTCTGAACCACTTATGATTGGCCAATTACAGCTTATAAAAGTTGATGATGTAGCCGATGCTGCTCAAAAAATTCTGAAACATAAAAAACAACTTTTGGATCTTGCAAATGACCAGGATAATGTTCTTGTAAACCTTGGTGGAGGTGCAAAAGATCTCGAAGTTAGAATTCTTGATAGTCCAATTGGTAAAATGATTGTTATACATTTAATAGTGGATGTACGCGATGCTATGGGTGCAAATGCGGTAAACACTATGTGCGAAGCGCTAGCCCCTATGATTGAGGAAATCACTGGTGGAATAATTCGTCTTAAAATCTTATCAAATCTTGCAGATAAAAGAATTGTAAAAGCTAAAGCAGTCTTTGACAAAGAGACTATGGGTGGGGAAAAAGTTGTAGATGCATTTTTGGAATCATATACTCTAGCAGTTATTGACCCCTATCGTGCTACTACTCATAACAAAGGAATAATGAATGGTATAGATTCACTAATTATTGCAACTGGTAATGATTTTCGTGCAATAGAAGCAGGTGCTCATGCATATGCTGCAAGAAATGGACAATATACTTCTCTCACAAATTATAAAAAAGATAAAAATGGAAACTTAGTCGGTGAAATTGAACTTCCTATTGCAATTGGAATAGTTGGTGGTGCAGGAAATATCCATCCTAAAGCAAAACTCTGTAAAAAAATACTTGGTATAAAAACAGCAAAGGAATTATCTGAAATAGTCGCAGCTCTTGGTCTTGCACAAAACTTTGCTGCTGTATTTGCATTATCTACTGTTGGAATACAAAAAGGACATATGAGCCTTCATGCAAAAAATATCGCGGTTATGGCAGGGGCTTCTGGTAAACAAATTGATATAGTAGCAGAAAAACTAGTAAAAGAAGGAAAAATAAAATTAGATCGAGCAAAAGAAATATTAGAAGAAATCAAATAATACGCTCGGCGATATCTTCTGGTTCACGTTCGCAATAATAGCACTTTATTCTTGGTGGATCCTTGCTTATCACTTTAAATCTTGTTTTAACAGGTTCTTTTGCGTTAGAAACACATGTTGGATTAGAACAAGAAACAATACCTATTATCTCATCTGGTAGTTTAACTTTAAATTTCTTTACTACATCATAATCGCGTATAATATTTATAGTAGCTTTCGGACATATAAGTGAAATTTTATCAACCTCGTTAGAATGAAGTTCACGATTCTCAACTTTAACAATATCTTTTTTACCCATTTTACTATTAACATTCATTGCGACACTGACCACAGAAGAACTATTACTTTTTGGGATACCAAGTATATGTAAAACCTTTACAGCATAACCCGGAGTAATATGGTCAATAACAGTACCATCTTTAATTCTTGGTATCTTTAAATCCTTCTTTTTAAAACCTGGAACTTTTAATTGTTTTTTCATATTTTTTTCTCTCCTAATACAAGTGAAAGAAGTGCCATTCTAATAGGTACACCGTTAAATGCTTGTTTAAAGTAAACAGCATGAGGCGTACTATCGACCTCGGAATCTATCTCTGTAATGCGTGGGAGAGGGTGCATAACAATTAGACTTTCTTTAGCATTTTTTAAAAGTTCGTTGTTGATCCTATAAGAACCTACAACCTTGTTATATTCTTCAGCATCAGGGAATCGCTCCCTCTGGATACGTGTAGCATAAAGAACATCAGCATCTTTTATTGCTTTCTCTAGACTAGATGTTTGAGTAGGCTCGACACCAAGTTCCATACATTCATTAATAACCTCTTTGGGCATCTTCAAACTAGTAGGAGAAACAAAAGTCAACTCTGCACCATAAACTGAAAGAGCATAAGCGAGAGAATGAACAGTACGACCATACTTAAGATCCCCTAAAAGAATTATATTATTTTTCTCGATTTTTTTCTTCTCAGTTTTGATTGTAAATAAATCAAGTAAACATTGAGTTGGATGCTGACCGGCGCCATCACCAGCATTTAAAACTGGTACATTTGCAAACTCTGCTGCAAGACGAGCAGCGCCTTCTTGAGGATGTCTTACTACAATTACATCACTAAATGAATCAGCCATGCGAATTGTATCTGCAAGACTTTCACCTTTTTTCTGGGATGTACCACTTGGATCAGCAAAGCCTATTACTCTTCCACCAAGGCGATTCATAGCTGATTCAAAACTTAACCTAGTTCGTGTACTAGGTTCAAAAAAGAGACTAGATAATACTTTTCCACTTAGAACGTCTTTATATTTTTCTCCTTTAGCATATGGTAACATTTTTTCAGCATAAATAAGGATATAATCAATCTCTGTTTTTGAAAAATCCTTAATAGATATAATATCTTTTCCTTTGAAATCCATTCTAATCAAAAAAAATGAGATACAAAACAGGCTTAATAAACTTTTTAATTGAAAAATTAGATAAAATAAGGAAAATATATTAATATAATAAGACTCTTATACTAATTGTACAATATTTATCAATCGATGAATGCAGTTAAAAATTAATTAATAAAAGTATAATAATAAGATTTACTTTTTTACTTGCGGGGTTTAAAAAAAATGTCATCAGGAAAAAACTCCAAAAAAAATGGAATAGAAAAATTACGGATATTACTTGATGAGAAACCTATGAAAAAATTAAATTCAGTAAATGAAAAATATTTAATTACCTTAAAAAAAAGACTTAATGGCTCATCTGATAATAAAATAGTCATTAAAAAAATAGTTGAAATCCCTCAAACGGATGAATATTCTTTAAAACCAAACATTATAATTTACACAAAAAAACAAGTAGTTAAACCTACGCCTAAGATAATTCATGAAGAAAAATCAATACAAGGAGAACCTGAACCAATATTTAAAGATGTAATTGAAGGAAAAATAATTGATGATGATTTAATAGAAATTAAAAAAGTTGAAATTAAACATCCTGAATTTATAGAAGTTAAACCAAAAACAGCTAAAAAACACGAAAGTACAAAAATAATAGAAGAAAAAATAGAAGAATTAACAGAATGGGAACCCTTAGCAGAAAAAAAAGAACAAGTTGTTGAAGAAGAATCAATACCTTATTTTATTCCTGTTGAAAAACCAGAAGAAATTAAAGAGAATATTGATTTGAAACAAGAAAAAGCTCAAAATTCTCTTATTGACGTTGAAACAAGAGAAATAATTTTTATAGAACCAACTATTAAAGAAGAAACTAGTGAAAAAACAGAAGAACAATTTCAAGAAATAGACGAATATAAAATTTTAGATGAAGAAAAAATTATAATTTTTAATGAAATTAAAAGTATAGATAAAGAAACAGCTATATTACTATACGAAAATGGATATACATCGATTGATTCTTTAAAATACGCAACTATAAAAGATCTTAAAAAAATCAAAGGTATCAATAAGAAAAAAGCAAAAAATATTATTTTTGAGATAGAAAATAGATTTAAAGAAATTGAACCTAACAAACCATTAATCGAAGAAAATAATGCCGAGTATTTCGAAGAGGAAATTGATAAAGATCTTAAAGAAGCAGACGAAAATATACAAAAAGATATTCAAAGAGAAAAACTGGATTTTTTTGAAATAGAAAGAGAACTTATATCAAAAGAAGAAATAGTTAAAAAGCAAGAAGAAAAAATAAAAGATCTATGTAAAACACTTGATAAAAAAACCCAAGAAATAGAAGAAAAACAAAATTTTATTCAAAATCTAAGACAAGAATTAAAAGAAAAAGAACTAGAAAACAAAAACTTAAAAAATAATCTAGGCCAAAGCAGCGAAGAAATAAAATTAAATACTTTAGAACTCGAAGAAAAAAATAAAGAAATACAAAAAATCAGAACAGAATTAGTAGAAAAAGAACAAAACTTAGAATACATAAAAAAAGAAAAAACTCGACTAGAAGAAGAACTTGATGACGAAAAAAAGAGTACTAACAAAAAAGAAGATTATGAACTCAAAAAACTAAGAAAAGAACTAACCAATAGAGAAAAAGAATTATTCAAAAAAACAAAAAACTTAGAAGAACTAAAAGTAAAATACGAATCAAAAGAAAAAAATTATAAAGAAAGTACAGACCAAATAAAAACTTTAGAAAAACAACTAAACCAAAAATTAAAAGACCTTGATTTCAGAAATAAAGAACTAAATAAAAAAGAAGAAAATTTAGAATCTCTTAAAAGAAAACTAGAAGAAAAATCAACTGAAATTCAAAACCAACAAGAACAAATAAACTCATTACAATCAGAACTATCACAAAAAGAAAAAACACTAGAAGAATTTGCTACAAATACCGAGAGTAAAAACATACTTTTAGAAAAAGAACAAACTATCCAAGCTTTAAGAAACGAACTTTCTGATAAAAAACAAAAACTAGAGAAAAAAACAAACGATTACGAAAACCTAAAAGAAAAAGCACTTATCATAGATGAAAACATAGAAAACATCAGAAAAGAACTTGATAAAAAAACCCAAGAAATAGAAGAAAAACAAAATTTTATTCAAAATCTAAGACAAGAATTAAAAGAAAAAGAACTAGAAAACAAAAACTTAAAAAATAATCTAGGCCAAAGCAGCGAAGAAATAAAATTAAATACTTTAGAACTCGAAGAAAAAAATAAAGAAATACAAAAAATCAGAACAGAATTAGTAGAAAAAGAACAAAACTTAGAATACATAAAAAAAGAAAAAACTCGACTAGAAGAAGAACTTGATGACGAAAAAAAGAGTACTAACAAAAAAGAAGATTATGAACTCAAAAAACTAAGAAAAGAACTAACCAATAGAGAAAAAGAATTATTCAAAAAAACAAAAAACTTAGAAGAACTAAAAGTAAAATACGAATCAAAAGAAAAAAATTATAAAGAAAGTACAGACCAAATAAAAACTTTAGAAAAACAACTAAACCAAAAATTAAAAGACCTTGATTTCAGAAATAAAGAACTAAATAAAAAAGAAGAAAATTTAGAATCTCTTAAAAGAAAACTAGAAGAAAAATCAACTGAAATTCAAAACCAACAAGAACAAATAAACTCATTACAATCAGAACTATCACAAAAAGAAAAAACACTAGAAGAATTTGCTACAAATACCGAGAGTAAAAAC